>Ga0181531_10000034_pt1 | contig 128463 bp, 99 predicted proteins | sample PEATcosm2014_Bin_38_FD_119743 | JGI IMG/M metagenome (GOLD analysis project Ga0181531, IMG submission 119743) | Peatland microbial communities from MTU Mesocosm Facility, Houghton, MI, USA - PEATcosm2014_Bin11_10_metaG | ecosystem: Environmental > Terrestrial > Soil > Wetlands > Peat | place... | reverse complement strand
GCCTGGGCTGTCTCGACCAAGAAGAACAACTATTTGTCGGCCCTCTATCGTCGGCTAGCAGTGCGAAGGGGATCGAAACGCGCGACCATCGCGGTGGCCCACAAGCTCCTGGTCATTGCCTACTACATCCTGCGAGACGGAACTGGTTACGGCGACCTCGGCGCGGACTACTTCGATCGCCTGAACCCAGAAGGCCTGCGCAGGCGCTTAACCAAACGGCTCGAAGGCCTAGGCTTCAAAGTGACCCTGGACCCCTCAGCTCAATTCGCCTAGAAGTGATTTTCTAAGGAATAATCTGCCCTTGCTGGGCGCTCGCAACAAATACCGCAAGCATCTGACAGCCGGGTACAAGCCTTCACTCCTGCCATCCAAGCACACGCTTGATTTGCGCCGCGATTTCTTGGCTGGCTGCCATGCCGCTCGTCATACCGAGCTCTCGATAGTTTTCGAAGTGATCTTCGTCGAACCACTGATTCGCCGTCGTGTCGTGCGGAAAAGCTTTGTCCTTTTCGCCGTAAGCCAAAACGTCGCTCGGGTCGCATGCCACGAGTGCTGGCTTCAAATAAATAATCGTGCCATCTGCTTCTGGCGCATTTGGGTTGTAGCGAATCTTTCCAACCGCAAAGTGCGACGCAGCCCGCTTTGTCGCAACATCCTCGGGGCATGGTTTGGGCGTGATTCTGTCGAGGCCGTCCATCACGATTTCCACGCCAAAGTCGGTTCGGCACTTTTCAATCGCATTGTGCAAATCGCCAAATGAATATCCGGGATCGCAGGATGCATCGCTGACGATGATTAATTTGCAACCCCGCCTGACCAGCTCATACACTGCCAGATTCTCAAAATGCCCGCCGTCCGAAAGATAAACATACTTGCTGTCGTCGCTTGTAGCTCCCAATAGTTCCTGCAACAAGCAAGCAAACCCGACTCGCGGGCTTCCGTTCTCCCATTGCTTCTTGCGGGGATTTCCAATCCACCAGCCGAGTCTCACGTCAAACAAGGTCATCAAAAATCCCAACCCGGGATCGGAATACGAACCCATATTGGGACTCGCCGCCGCGCCGGAAATTGCCACCGCCGTCCCCATCGTCACTCCGTCTTTGAATCCCGGGAGTCTGCACGCCAATTTCTCGGTGCGCGCATAAGCGGCCTGCCAATCTCGTTTGCATGGCAGCGCCCGCGTAAATCCTCCGTAAATCGGTGTCAGCGCAAACGAGCGGGCCTTTCTGGTCTGCAAGGCCAGCTCCTTGCCGCGCACCACGTTCAAACTGGTGTTCAAAATCGGCAGGGGCCGCCCGTCTTTGGCATTGTTCGAACCTTCCGGAATTTTCAGATCGCCCAGCGGAAAATTGTCTTTTTCCGAAAATCCCGTGAAGGGCTGTGCATTTCTCTTAGGCACCGTCGCACCCAGATAACACCGCACTAAACGGTTGCGATACAGGTAGTGAATCGAAAATTCGTTGATATCCACTCTCCAGGAAACAAACCAGGCTCCGCCAATAAAGAGCAAGCAAAGTGTCGGAACCCCCGAATCCAGAATAGTCTCACTCGGAAGCACCAGGGGATTCAGGTTCAGTCCCGTCGCCCAGTTCGCCGCGAACGAAGCAAAGATTGAAAGTCCCAGCAACAGTCCTAAAATAAAAATGTACGGTGTCAGCTTTGCCGCCACGGCCAGGAACTTTTGCGTCGCAGGCGCCTCGGGATTCCAATGACTCGTTTTTTCGCTCTTGCCGAAAAACACACCGTACACAGTCGAAAGAATCCACATCAACCCGGCTCCGAGGCTCACGTGATGCCCGGTGGATTGCTCCCACGAAAAAACTCGCCCGAGCGACGGCGGAAAATAAATTGCGATCCAGAACAGGCCGAGCCACAAAATCGCAAAAAGCAGCAGCCAACCGCCCAGCCTGCCCCACCACTCACGGTGCGCATCGCTCATCCCGCGTCCCATCAGCCCGATGTGAATCACACCTGCGACCAACATGATGAGGATGCACACTGGCGTTCCGTACGTCAGGTTATGCCAGTTGCCGCGCGTAAGATGCACCGGATCGTCATAGGGAATGAGCAGATACCCAAACGGAACAAAGAGATATCCAATCAGAACTCCCGTCAAAGCAGCAGTACTCATGACAAGCTTGCTAAGCGGTGTGTGGCTAACTCGACGCGCTTTCTTGTAATGTACGATTCGCCTCACCAGGCAGGCCCCTGTCCACATGCTGAAATAGAGAGCCACTCCCACGAGCGGCGCTCGATACCTCGGATGGTCTATGATTCCCCAGTCTTCAAGGAAAAATGCGAAACCATACGTGAACAAAGCGGACGACACCAGCAAGGGAACGATGATAAACGCGTGTACGGCCCAGGCTTTTGCGTACCACGGGTCCCTTTTTCCCTCGTGAGGGTCCACTGTTTCCAGGTTTAACCCCATGAAAACCACGGCCACGAGCCCAAAACCAATTCCCAAAGCCAGCGCAAAATTCTCCGCACGCATGATCGCTTGAAGCGTGAAGTGCGGCTCATTACGCATGGCTTCCTCGAGGTCCTCGAGTACGTGAAGGAAAGAACCAATTGTTCTCGGCGCGAGCAGCAACGAAAGCAGCGTCAGCACCAGAATGATCTGGTTCAGCAGCGTGTTTCGCAGGTAACTTGCCAAAAACGCGAGGAAATCCGCTCCCAGCAGGCCTTTCCGGGGCGTCAGGTAGTTGCTGTATTCACGCAGGAAATGTACTTCCGGGGGATCGCTCGCCTCTTTCGGCATCATGGGCGGCTCCGACAATCTCTGTTCGATCTCCTTGATTCCGATCTGGTGGTGGTACATCCACCCCATCAGCCATCCGCCTATGTACCCCCCACCCGACACCGTGGAAACAAAGTCCAGGGATCGCAACAGACTTTTTCTTGCCAGCGCCTGCAACACTCCCAGATTAAAGGTCGCGCTGCGAATCCCTCCCCCGGAAAATGCCAGCCCAATCAGGCTCTTCTCCGCCGCAGGTCGCGGCATACTCGCGTCCAGCCGTAGCTTCCGAGAGGTTTCCACTTCATGGAATTCCTCGTTGAGAACTTCCTGGATGGATGGCAAAAACATTGCCTGTCGCTCCGCGAACGCGATTCGCACGCAGGTCCTTCGCCGCATCGCTGGCACTCTCCAGGATAGTGATTGGTCCACGCATTGCGTTTCACTGACAAGGACTATCTTTTCGGCAAGTCCCAAGCTATTGGCTCTGCCCGATCGCCCCCTCCGGCCTCTCGCCTCTTGCGACGGTGGAACCATTCGCCCAATTTATGCGCCACCTTCGCGGACTTCCGGCTAACCTTAATCATACGCATTGCTTCCCTCTGAAGAGTGCATATCGTGTCGTCTTACGAACACCTGCGCCGCAGCAGCCGAATTCCGAAGGAGCTCGCTATCCTTTTGACTGGAAGCGACATGGACGGCAAAGGGTTTTCGGAAATGACAAAGACCGTCCTTCTCAGCCGGCACGGCGCGGGCATCATTTCCACTTATAAGTTGTCCGCAGAGCAGGAAATTATTCTTCGCTATCTGGACACCAACAAGGAAGCGGTCGTGCGCGTTGTGGGCCGCATCGGCTCCGAGGGCGAGATTTACACTTACGGCGTGGCCTTCGTGGACGCCACCAACACCGAATTCTGGGAAGTCAACTTCGCGCCCGTATCGGAAAGAGAAAAAGAAACGCAGCGCGTGTATCTGGAATGCGGGAACTGCAAGCAGCGCGAAATGGTCGAGCACACGGACGTCGAGTCCGACGTGCTTATGATTAACGAAGGCATCGTGCGGTATTGCAAGCCGTGCAGGGACTCGACTTTGTGGAAGCGCGCTTCTGACGTTCCGGCTTCCGACGTTCCGGAAGAGCAGCCGCAGCCCGTTCTCGTGGCGGCTGGCGGCGGCCATTCGTTCGTCGGTTCATCGGCCGTGGAAAGCGGCGCAGAAAGCTCCGTGTCTGCCGCAAACCCGCAAGCTTCATCCAGTGCGTTCTCGCCGGGCGCGTCGAACTCCGCGAGCACTATGAATTCACCGGATGCGCTGAATTCCCCCAGGTCATTGGATTTGCCGAACGACCAAACGACCTCGGCTTACGGCGCGCCAGAACCCAAACCTGCAGCGCCTCTCGATAATCGCCGCAAACATATACGCACCAAGGTCAGCTACAAAGCGTGTATCCGGCGCTCGGGTTACCCGGACGACGTTGTCACGTGCGAAGACATGTCCCGAGGCGGCATCTGTTTCAAGAGCCGCAAGCAGTATTTTCCGCGCACAACGATCGAGGTAGCTGTGCCTTACGCTCACGGCGCCAACGCTATTTTCGTTCCCGCCGAAATCGCCTGGGTCGTGGAAATTACGAAAGACAAGCTGTACAAATGCGGCCTGGCTTATCGGCCTGCTTCTCGCCCTTCCTGAGTTAACCGAAATAAAAAAGAGGGACGAGAGGACCGCCGGTGAGGATGCCTTATCGCGTAACGGCGTTACAAACGCCAACAGCTCACTGATACGTGGCGACGACTTCTCCGTTTTCAATTTTCAAGTCAGAAATATCGGAGGGCAGCTTCAGCTTGTCGCGGTTTTCTGGCGAATCCATCATTTTGCGGACCGCGGCTTCCAGAGTGGACTGCGGGATCGGCAGTGAGCCAATCTGTCCGCTCACAGGATCGAAGCGGAGAAAACCGTTGTCGGCACCCAGCCGGCCTTCCAGTTCCAAAGTCATCTCTTTGCCGTGAACATCGAAGACAACGTAGGCACGCACGTGATCGTCAATCAACTGGACCTTGACGTCTTTCACGTTCGAGCGCATTTGCTCGACGTCGTCGCCGGAAGGCTGTTCATCGCTCGCCGTTGAGCCGGACGTCGAGCTCGGAGCCGCATTGGTCATGCTGGCAAGTTTTCCGCCTCCGCCAATGTCAAGGTGTGACGCCAGATACGAGTTCAGTTCGGTTTCGTCCATGCGCAGAGTTGCTGGTTGGCCTTGTGCAACGGCTTGCTGCACATCCTGGAACTTTTGCTCAACACGCGCGGCAGCTTCGGGAGTCGCCCGCACTGGCGGCGGAGAGGTTTTGTGCAGCAGCAGAATTAAAAGGATGAGCGCGCAGGCGTAAACTGTCCAACGGATCATGCGAAAGATCATTACCAGGGTGCTGTGGCCTGTCGGAGTGCTGCTCGAAGTACTGTTCAAAGTACCGCTCGGAGTTTGCGGGCCGTGAGCGAGATCTGTCGGTGAGTTGATTACCGAATTTCCGCCGGGAGGGGTGGCGATGTTTGGCATGACGTGCTCCTTACTGGAATGTCCGCTTGGTTAGATGCCCATTCCCTGCCGTAAGATATCCATTTTCAGTGTTTTACGTCCGGCGAGGGCCCAAACCCTGACGCACGCAATTCTGCTCGAGATGCTCTAACCCTAAGACCCGCCTAAGGTTGCGGCAACAGAACCAAGGTACTTGGCATGCAAACTCGGGAACTGGCCGCTTGTCCATGCCCGGCATGGGCTTTACTCTCTTCGTTAGAGGTCTCCTCATGCCCCGCAAATTTTTGTTTCTTTTGTTGCTGCTGATTCCTGTCGGTGTTCTAGGGCAAGAGACGCCCGGTCCGCACGCGCGGGGATTGCCCGGAGCGGGCACGCAGGATGGTCTGGGGCAGATGGCTGCCCCGCCGCGATCGAACGCGGATGCAGCTACCGGCAGTAGCTTGCAGAGTGTGCCGAAGCAGCGTGCGCGCATTGGAGTTGCGCTGGAGGGCGGCGGTGCGCTGGGATTGGCGCACATTGGCGTGCTGGAGTGGTTCGAGGAACACCACATTCCGGTGGACTACGTTGCGGGGACGAGCATGGGCGGGTTGGTGGGAGGGTTTTATGCGACGGGGATGAGTCCCGCGGACTTGAAACAATTGATTGAGGGCGTGGATTGGAATGAAGTTTTGGGTGATACGACTCCTTACGAGGATCTCTCGTATCGCAGAAAAGAAGATCAGCGCGCGTTTCCCAATTCGGTGATTCTGGGGCTGAAAAATGGCGTGGCATTTCCTGGTGGATTGAATTCCGGACACCAGATTGGATTGTTGATCGACCGCATTACCCTGCCGTACTACAAACTCGATTCGTTTGCATCGCTGCCAACGCCATTTCGCTGTGTGGCGACTGATCTTGTTAGCGGGAAAGAAGTTGTGCTCCACAACGGATCGCTGGCCGAAGCTTTGCGCGCCACGATGTCAATTCCGGGCGCGTTTGCGCCGGTGCATGACAAGGACCGCGTGCTGGTAGACGGTGGCCTGGTGAATAACCTGCCGACCGATGTGGCGAAAGAAATGGGCGCGGACATTGTGATTGCCGTCCATCTGGAAATCCAGCCGGTGGAAGCGAAGGATATCAAGTCAGTCTTCAATGTGCTGGATCAGTCTGTGCACGTGGTGGTGGCGGAAAGTGAATTGCGGGGATTGGCGCGCGCGGATGCGGTGGTGACCGTTCCGCTGGGCGAATACAGCGCTTCGGATTACAGGAAGAACGAGCAGATCATGGCAAAGGGGTTCGATGCCGCAAGCGCGAAATCGCCGCTGCTCGAAAAGTTCGCGCTAAGCGACGCGGAGTGGCAGGAATATGTGCGGGAGCGCGAAGCCCGGCGGCAGGCCGTCGCGGCGGTCCCGCAATTTATCGAAGTGGAAGGGGCGGACACGGCGCAGCAGAAGGAGAGTATCGAACGTTTTCTCGCGCCGCTGAAGGGCAAGCCGCTCGACACAAAAAAGTTGGACAGTGACTTGACGCGGCTGACCGGTGTGGGCCGCTACGACACGGTGGGCTATCAGATTGCCGAACGGGCTGGGCAGCAAGGGCTGCTGATTCAGGTGACCGAGAAGAACTATGCGCCGCCTACGATTCAGCCGGCGTTCGAGTTGGACGGCTCGGAGAGTGAAGAAGCGAATTTTACGGTCGGTGCGCGGTTGACGTTCCTGGATGTGGCAGGATTCCGCTCCGAGTGGCGCACGGATTTTCTGTTTGGAAATACGTACGGGCTGGGAAGCGAGTTGTACCGGCCGTTTACGCCGCAGAGCAAATGGTTCTTGGCGCCCCATGGAGAGGCGAGCACACGCGTTTTCAGAATTTACGAGAAGGGCGATCCGCTGGCGGATTACAAATTTGGGCAAGCTGATTTTGGAGTGGACGTTGGCTACGGATTCAACCGCTTCAGCGAATTGCGGTTTGGATACGAAGTGGGCTATTTGGATACGACGTTGCGGTTGGGCGAGCCGCAGTTTGCCGCTGTGAATGGGCGTACGGGCGCGGCAAAAATGCATTACCGGCTCGATCATACGGATGATCCGGTGATTCCGCGAAGCGGCGTACGCTCCGAGACGACGTTCCGGTGGTTTGATACCAGTCCTGGAACGTCACGCGCGTTCCCTTCCCTGAAAACGAACTTTGAGTATTTTCAGCCAGTGTCGGAACTGGGGTCCGTCTTCGTGAGCGGCGAGGGCGCGACCACATTTGGTTTTGAAAACACGGGCATGCCGCAATTCTTTTTGGGCGGACCGTTGACGTTGAGTGCCTACGGGTTGAACGAGCTGCATGGGAATCAATACTATTTGTGCCAAGTGGGTTATTTACACGATTTGTGGAATCTGCCGCGCCTGGTTGGGAAACGAGTGTTTGTGATCGGCTCGTACGAGTTCGCAAAAATGTACGGCGCGGTGGATGAAAGCAAATTCCCGAACGATTTTGCCGCGGGTGTCTTGGCGGAAACGGTGATCGGCCCGCTATTTGTGGGCGGCAGCGTCGGCGACAACGACCATCATAAGTGGTTCTTCCAGCTCGGCCGCGTGTTTTAAGGACTCTAGCTCCGATGTGGAAAAGCGACTCCCTCAAATGAAGACAGTTCATCACAAACCCGATGGTTTCCTCGTAAGCGTCAGTTATTGCCAGAGGGAAGAGAGCTTTGGAGCAACCGGATGATCTTGCGCAATTCCTCAACGTTGTCTTTATTGTTCTTTTCCGCTTGATTCTTCTCGTAAAACTCGCGCAATTCTTTGGCGTACAGCTTGAGTTCGTTCAATTCGTCCTTCGCTTCCTGATTTGCGCCCGTCCCAATTATAATTTTTGGCTCATGGATGTAGAGCTTGGTTCCATCGTGGACGGCTATGCTGTACGAATAGTCTTCAAAAGGGTCCTCATGAATTTTTTGACTGGTAACCCCGCCGACGGCTACCCCACTGTTTGATTCCAACCGGCGAACTGGATTGCCCGAGCTATCATCCAGGAACGGATGATGCAGATATATACGAAGCTGGTTCTTCGTTCCGGGGGGAGTCTTGGACATCCATAAAAGAGTATCGCCTGCGCAGATATGCAAGGACGTAGGGTCGGTCCATGCCGGGCAGCTGCCGTTTGCGGGCGTCCGGGAAACACTATAAACTGGAGTATCAGTTCCCTGGCTGAAGTCAATTAGAACGGTCCAGGTGCTTGGCACCCACGGTGGAGGCGCAGCACTGGTCGGAGGCAAAACCGTCAACAAACTGGAGACAAGAAGAAAGAATGCGAGAAGATGTTTGGAACGAAGCAGGTCAGACACAGCGAAACCTCCTTATTCGAACTCCGAAACTTAAGTTAGGCTAATGAAACGACTTGGCCTGCGCGACTAGAAGGGGAAATTCTGGGTCAGAGTGTAAGCTAGCAAGGTCGGGGTTGGCTAGTAATTCTTCTCGCATATAGCCGGCTTCGACGGCGCGCTTCAGCCACTTGAACGCTTCCTGGCGTTCCCCGGCCTCCAAATGCAGGAGGCACGCGATTATCAGGGTGTCGACGTTATTGGGACTTAGTTTCAACGACTTTTCGAGATATTCCCGGGCGCGATCCTTTTCGTTTATGCGGGAGTAGTAGTGGGCCAGGTAGCTCATCAAGTCGGAATTCTTTGGATTTTGTGGCAGTTGGGATTCCGCAACGCTGATGGCTAGCTTATATGATTCCGTAGCTTTGCTGTTTTGAGACGGAATCATGTGATAAGCGTCGCCTAAATTGCCCCAAAATTCGTATCGCTGGGGCGAAAGCTCAGCTGCTTTCTTGCAAAATTCGGCATCCTCTTCGAAGCGTCCGAGAAAAAAGCTCACAGAACCTGCATTGGAATAGAGATCAGCATCATTGGGCGAGAGTTGGAGAGCGCGGTGCAGATAGTCGCTAGCCAACTGGAACTGACCGAGAGCCAAGTAAGCCGCGCTGACATTCATATAGCCCCAAACGTTGTCTGGGGTCAGTTCGATTACCTTTTGCCAAGCCTGTGCGGCCTCTTTGTACCGCGCCTGTCCGTACAAGAAGTTCCCCAGCAGGTTGTAGCAACTCCAGCAGGCGCGACTGATGTCGATTGCATGGCGAAATGACTGCTCGGCCTCCACCGCTTGCCCAAGCGAGTTATAGGCGCCTCCCGACCCTAGATAAGCGTCCACATTCGCAGGATCGATTTGCAGGACGCGTTGAAACGCCGTGAGTGCTTCCTTGTAGGCGCCGGTTCGGTTATCCAAATTACCGATGGCCAATTGAACTTCTGGCAACTGGCTGTCGAGGTTTTCGGCTGCTTTAACGGCACCCTTTGCTTGCTCCGCCCATTGAGGTTCCTTGGTGGCGCTGTATTTGTACCAGTAGGCTTGCGCGAGAGCGGCTTGGGCTTGGGCGTAGGTTGGGTCTTCCTGGATGCAGCGGCGAAACAAGTCGATGGCTATCTCGACGTTTTCGGGGCGTTCATAGCGCTGCAGGTAGCCGATGCCCTGGAGGTAGAAATCGTAGGCGGCGGGGACGGCGGTGCCGTGGGCGGTCAAGGATTTAGCGTCGTTGGAAGACAGCTGGAGCTGCAACATGCGGGAGGCCCTCGTGACGACCAAGTCCTGGAGACGGAGCAGGTCGGAGGCGGACTCGGTGATGGTTTCGGCGCGGAGCTGCTTTCCGGTTTTCGCGTCAATAAGGACGAGGTTGATGCGCGCAACATTCTGAAGCTGCTGCCAGCTTGCGGCCAGAACCAGATTGGCGCCGAGTTGCGTTCGGGCCGATCGAATGTCCGAAACGTTCTTCGAGCGTACGTCGAGAGCGGAAGGAACCTGCAAGGAACTCAATCCACCAAGCTTCGCCGTGACCGTTTCGGTGAAACCGTCGCAATACGTTTTTTCGGTTTGCTGGTCATCCACAGCTTTGAATGGAAGCACGACCAGGTTTTTCTGCTGGGGAAGCGGCGGGCGAAAGAAGTTTCGCCAAACAGCGTTGCTGTCGCTTGCAAACGCGGCGGCAACGAGAGCCAACAGAACGACCGCAAGGGCCGTGCCTGACAAAATCCGATGACGCCGCACAAAAGCTGTGAGTGCTGACCAGCGCGAGTCTTTGCCGCTCGTGAGCCTTTGCGTCTCTAAGTCCTCCTCTGCTGACATACTGCGTCCGGATTCCGAGTCGCGTTTCAGACGTTTGAGGTCCGCGCTTATCTCCGATGCGTGCTGATAACGGAGGGCGCGGTCCTTTTCCATAGCCTTATTTATGATTTCCTGAAGGCGCAGAGGCAGGCCCGCCGCGAGGCGAATTGCCGGAATTGGCGAGCGGTTCAGAATGGCGTCAAAAATAACTCCAGACGTGTTTCCGGGGAACGCCATTCGGCCCGTGGCCATTTCGTAGAGCACTGCGCCGAACGAAAAGAGATCGGTTCGTGTGTCCACTTTTTCGCCGCGGACCTGTTCGGGAGACATGTAGGCAACGGTGCCGACGGCGACGCCGGGAATGGTGAGCGAAGCTTGCGCGTCTTCGACCGTTGGAGCGGTCATGTCCGGAGGTTCGCTAAGGTTTTTTGCGGAAACCTTGGCGAGGCCGAAGTCGAGAATTTTGGCCTGGCCGCCTTCGACGGCAAAAATATTGGCGGGCTTGATGTCTCGATGGATGATGCCCTTACGATGCGCGGCATCGAGAGCGTTGGCGATATCAACGCCGAGATCGAGGATTTGGTCCGTCTTCAGCGGCTGGCCGTGAATGAGGTGCTTCAGCGTGGCGCCGTCGAGAAACTCCATGGCGATAAAGGCGCGGCCGCTTTCTTCGCCGATATCGTGGATGGTGCAAATGTTCGGGTGATTGAGGGCGGACGCGGCTTGCGCTTCGCGTTGAAAGCGGGCGAGCGCGTGTGGGTCATGCGCGACTTCTTCGGGCAGAAATTTCAGCGCGACAACGCGTTTCAGCCGAGTGTCTTCCGCTTTATAAACCACACCCATGCCGCCGCCACCGAGCTTTTCCAAGATACGGTAGTGCGAGACGGTTTGCCCGAGGAGTGGCTGGGACTCCGCCATAGTGGAATCATCTTAGGTTGAGCTTCCGAGGCAAGTCAACGAAGAGAAATACTGTGGGCAATCCACGTTCCGCCGGTGGGGCAATCCCTTAGCTTGTGGATAGATTTGGTTTGGACGAAGCGAGCTCTTCCTTGAGGCGATCTATTTCTGACTGCAGGTCCTGGATTTGTTGTTGCTCGGCGTCGAGATTGGCTTTGCCTGCGGTGTCGGCAGCGTAGTTGGTTTGGGAATAGTATGCGTTCTGGTCCAGATCGTACTGTCGCTGCAAAATACGCAGCTTTTGCTCTGCCTCATCGAGCCTGGAATCGGTTTTCGCCTCCTTGGGAGAATCGCAAGCCAAGCGGAGGGCGCGCGTCAGGGACGCGATCTTTTCATCGACATCGACTTTCGCCACCTGCGCCGCGGACGGCGGTTGTGTTTCTATTTGCGGCGTCACGCCGACACTCAGTCCCGAAGAGCCGGGCTTGAAATTCCGTGGGTCCACATCGCTCGGGGAGATCGCGGCAGGGTTGTAGGAAAGTTCGCGGCGAAGCTGCTCCTGCTCCCCCTGCGCGGCCTCAAGTTCGGCTTTGAGTCTTTCGGCGTTGGGATTGTCGCAGCCATCTGCCGGCGGCTTGGGGGCTTCAGCCACGTCGGGTGCGGCGTTCTGTGCGACGTTCGGTGAAGGGGATACTGGAGAAGAAGTCGGGGAGTCCGGCGTCGCCGCATTGGCTGCGTTGGGCACGCTCAGTTCGTCGTTGGTGACAATCTTCGGATGGTTCGCGGAATTGGCTTGATGCTCGCGAGCTCTTCGCGCGGCATCGACTACCGAGTCCGCCGGAGGCGTTTGCTGCTGGGATCGCGCGGGAGCGCCCAGCGTCAGCGCCAGAAATGCAATGCTTAGCGGACAGGCCCAAGACGCCCCAAACGCTTGCCATTTCGACTTCTCGAAGGGCTCGCTAATCTTCCTGCGGATGTCCACGGTGACCTCCCGAAAGCTAAAAGTCTAACCCTGTATTTGTTTAGATGGTAGGGACAGCCACAGGGTTCCACTCATCGCGGTCTCGCGCAAAGATTCTTGAACCTCGAAAGGGCAAGTAGGATGCGCGTACGTCCTGGCCCCATCGCTGATTTTACTTGACCGGGAAGCAGTCAAGGTCGTTCGCAAAATCCAGCGGGCCAGAATAACGTTTCCTGATTTCAGCTTGCGTTTGCTCCTCTTTCCCCAATGTGCGCAACATGCGATGAGACAGAACCAGGTGCTTGACCTTGGCGTCGGCGGCGATTTGGCCGATTACCGATGGTGGCATGTGCAGGCGGCGCTCGACCCCTTCAGCGCCCTCGGGGACGGCGTTGTGGGCGATGAAGAGGTCGGCGTTTGCGGCAAGGTGCAAGAGGCCCGGGCCTTCGCCGTTGGTGTCGCCGCTGAACACGATGGATTTGCCCGCGATTTCGATGCGCCATGCCAACGCGGGGACTGGGCCGTGGATTACGCGGACGGCTGTGACCGCAAAATTGTCGTTGTGAAAGACCGCTGCAGGCGTGGACTCCGCCACGACCGTGTGCGGCTGCATCAGGTAACTACCGCCTTCGCCGGGGACGAGCAGTTCGCTGAGATAGCGATAGACGCCCTTGTCTCCGAAGAAATCGGAGACGAACTCTGTGGTTGCGGGCATGAAGTCGTTGCCTGGAGGGCCGTAGACGGGCAACGGGCGCTTGCGGTCTTCGAACCAGGAGGATTTGATGAGCGCCGCAAAGTCGGCGCTGTGATCGACGTGGAAGTGGGTGAAAAGAATCACGTCGAGCATGGACATTTGCGCGCCGCTTTCGCCGAAGCGAAGGGCGCTGCCGCCGCCAGCATCCACGATTACCCGAGCTTGGCCGTCCTGCCAGATGAGATAACTGCTCATGGCGCGCTTGTCTTGCAATTCGGGGCCGCCTGAGCCGAGTACCTGGGCTGCGATTCCTTTTGCGCCGCAGGTTTGGGCGGTAGTAAGAGATGGCAAAGCGGCGCAAGCGGAAAGTAGCAGGAAAATGAGGGAGCAAACCGAGATGACAACGCTCGGAAAGTTCTCGAAGAATCGTGGCTGACTCATTTTTCCTGCCTTCTCGTTTGAATTATCGAAGCTGCTGCGATGCTGATTGCTGGTCGGTCTTTCCCTTAGAGACTATATGAGGCGAAAAGGGACATAAAAACGGCGGGAAGAATGTCCACAGCGCAAGCAGTAGGGTATCTCCTAGTACCCGTAAGCCCCACCTCATTGAGCCGGATGAACATGAAGAGATTGCAGCCGAGTATTCATCTCACTGTAACAAATGTCGCATATAAACCTCCGTCACTCGAACAACCAGCGTTTCCTCTGTCCCATTAACTGGACGAGACAGGAGCTTTATGGCCGCAATTGCGCCCGTACCGACAACCGCCGCACATGGCGTTTTGGCAGAAAAGATGAGCAAGGGTCCCGGCCAGCTCGGGATGCTGATTTTTGGAATAGTCCTTATTGCAGGCGCTATTTTTATTGGTTTTAGCCTGGCCCACGATTTGGGTGGCGTGCAACTGGGTTCTGCCCTGCCCTACGTGCTCCTCGGAGTGGCGCTGTTCATCGCGCTGGGATTTGAGTTCGTGAATGGCTTCCACGACACAGCAAATGCGGTGGCCACTGTGATTTACACGCACTCGATGGAGCCCCACATCGCGGTGGTGTGGAGCGGAATGTGGAACTTCCTGGGCGTAGTGACCTCGACGGGCGCGGTGGCCTTCGGCATCGTATCACTCCTGCCAGTAGAGTTGATTTTGCAGGTCGGAACCGGCGCCGGTTTTGCGATGGTCTTTGCCCTTCTCGTCGCGGCGATTATCTGGAACCTGGGGACGTGGTGGCTGGGGCTGCCCGCTTCGAGTTCGCACTCGCTGATTGGTTCGATCATCGGCGTGGGCATCGCCAACCAACTGATGCAAGCGCGCTCTGGTACGAGCGGGGTGGATTGGGCGCAAGCTGCCGGCATCGGCAGGTCGCTCGTACTTTCGCCGATTTTTGGATTCATTCTTGCCTCGGCGCTGTTTCTTGCGATGAAGGCTGTCATCAAGGACAAACGGCTTTATGAGGCTCCGAAGGGGTCTGAGCCGCCGCCGTTCTGGATTCGCTGCTTGCTGGTGTTGACGTGCACAGGGGTGAGCTTCTTCCATGGCTCGAACGACGGTCAAAAAGGCATGGGATTGATCATGCTGATCCTGATCGGCGTCGTGCCCACGACCTACGCCTTGAACCACGCGGTGACGCCGGCGCAAACGCAGGATTTTATTGCGGTGTCCGCGCAGGCGGCCAATACGCTGGACAAGTACGTTGACAAGAGCGCCTCGATCGCCGATCCGCGCGAAGACGTAACCGAATATATCCGCACCAAGGAATTCAAGCCGAACACCATGCTCGCGATGCGCGAGCTGGTGAACAGCATCGGAACGGAAATGGCCATTTACAAGGATCTGGCCAAAGTGCCGCAAGAGCAGGTGCATAACTTCAGAAACGACATGTATTTGGCCAGCGAGGCGCTGCGCCTGATGCAGAAGTCCGGGAAGCCGGCATTGGCTGCCTCGGACGTGGCGATTTTGAAGAACTACAAAAAACACATCGATCAGGCCACACGGTTCATTCCGCTTTGGGTGAAAGTCGCCGTGGCGCTGGCTTTGGGCCTCGGCACGATGGTTGGATGGAAGCGCATCGTGGTGACCGTAGGCGAAAAAATCGGCAAGGATCACCTGACCTATGGCCAGGGCGCTGCCGCGGAAATCACGGCGATGGCGACCATCGGCGCCGCTGACGGTTTGGGTTTGCCGGTTAGTACAACACACGTCTTATCTTCCGGCGTGGCTGGCACCATGATGGCGAATCATTCCGGATTGCAATTGTCGACCGTGCGTAACCTCGCGCTGGCGTGGGTTTTGACTTTGCCGGCGGCTATGACGCTCTCCGGTTTCTTGTTCTTCGCGTTCCGGAAGCTCTTTTAGTTCAGACCGCCGTTTAAAAGATGCTGCAAGGCATATAATCCTTCGCAGGCCGTTCCTTACATCGCTTCACAAGCGGAAGGAACGGCGGCTGGGTGGCTTCCTTTTCAGTCGCCTGATTCACCGGAGGATTTATGGATGGAACTGCGGCTCGCACCGGAGAAGATCTCTGGCCTGAACTTCCCCTTGCAGCCTGGCAAGATACTTACGCAACCCTCCACATGTGGACGCAAATCGTCGGCAAGGTGCGCCTGGCGCTGAGTCCGCGGGTCAACCACTGGTGGGAAGTTCCGTTGTACGTGAACTCTCTGGGCCTGACGACTTCCCCCATTCCCTATGCTGGTGGAAATTTCGAGGTGCAGTTCGATTTCATCCATCATCAGCTCGTCATTCGCACGAGCAACGATGCGATTGTCGCACTCGTCCTGGCGCCGCGTTCGGTCGCGGATTTCTACGCTGATTTTATGGGCGCGCTGGCTTCGCTCGGAATAGCCGTGAGGATTTGGCGGATGCCTGTCGAAATCCTCAACCCGATCCAGTTCGATCAGGACACGCAGCACGCCTCCTACGATCCCGAATACGCCAACCGCTTTTGGCGAATTTTGCTTTCTTGTGACTCGATCTTCAAGGAGTTCCGCGCGGGCTTCATCGGAAAGGCCAGCCCGGTTCACTTTTTCTGGGGCAGCTTCGATCTTGCGGCGACCCGCTTTTCGGGTAGGCGCGCACCGACACGTGCAGGAGCCGATCCCATAACGCGCGAAGCGTATTCGCATGAAGTGATTAGCGCAGGATTCTGGCCGGGTGGCGGCGAAATCGAAGGGCCTGCGTTTTATGCTTACGCGGCTCCCGAACCGGCGGGATTTGCGCAGCGGCCGGTTCGTCCGGCGGAGGCCTTTTACGATTCGCAACTCAAGGAATTTCTTCTGATGTACGACGATGTGCGGCGCGCGGCTTCGCCGAAAGAATCATTGCTCTCGTTTTTACAGAGCACCTACGACGCCGGGGCCGACCTGGGACAGTGGGATCGTCGCGAACTGGAACGCTCAGCGTAGGCGGTAGCAGCGGCTTCACGCCGCTTCTTGCCTCGGATGACCTCGTCGCACTCGCGATCGGCGCGATTTCCCTTTTAACCTACTCGATGAAGTTAGCTTTCAGAAAAAGATTATTGAGGGCTTCAGACAGGTTGGGGTGAGCAAAAACCGCATTGTAGAGCGCGGTGTAGGGCAGTTTGCCCATCATAGCCAGTTGCAGCATGGCCATCACTTCCCCGCCCTCGATGCCCAGAACCGCCGCGCCCAGGATTTGCCCTGAGTCAGCGTCCACGATAGCTTTCATGAACCCTCGCGTCTCATCGACCTCCAGAGCGCGTGCGACGTAAGACATGGGCATTTTTGCAATGCGAATCTTTCGATTCTGCGCGCGGGCTTGCGTCTCTGTCAGGCCAACGCGGCCAAGCTGCGGGTCGATAAACACGGTGTATGGGACAAGGCGCCCGTCCGTGCTGGCCTTTCCCTTGTCAATCAGATTTGTACGAATGATTCGAAAATCATCGTAAGAAATGTGAGTGAACGCAGGACCGCCCTTGATATCGCCCAACGCATAAATCCCTGGCACATTCGTTTCCAGCTTGGAGTTGACGCGAATAAACCCGCCATCGTCCGTGGCCAGCCCCGCGGCACCGACATCCAATACGTCCGTGTTCGGGACGCGTCCGGTGGCCAGCAGTAAATGAGAACCGCTCAGCGTGCGGCTTTCGGCGCCCACGGCGACGCCAAGCTTAATTTGCGAACCGTCCTTGGCCACTCGCTCGGCTTTTGTGTTCAACAAAACCTCGATTCCATCCTGCTGCAATATCTTCAGAACTTCCGCGGCTACATCGGGATCCTCGCCGTTAAACAATTGCGCCGACCGCTGCACGACGGTGACCTGGCTGCCCAGGCGCCGGAAAAGCTGTCCGAACTCCAGCCCAATGTACCCGCCGCCGATGACTAGCAAATGTTCCGGCACGGCATCCAGCTCCATGATCGACGTGCTGTCGAGATACGGAACGCTCTTCAACCCTTCGAGCGAGGGCACCGCCGGACGGCAGCCTGCATTAATGAAAAACTGAGCTCCTTTTAAGGTGCGCTCGCCGCCGTTCTTAAGGCGGACTTGAATCGCGTGAGGATCGGTGAAGCGTGCTTCGCCAAAAATGAGATCAAGATTGGCGGTCTTTTCGATTCGGCCCTGGTTCCCGTCGCGAAAACTGTTAACAATGGCGCGTTTGCGTTCGCGGATGCGCCCCATATCAATGCGGATGTCGCCTGTGTGCACGCCATAGTCCGCACTGCGGCGCGCAAGATACGCAACTCGGCCGCTTGCCACCATCGTCTTGGTGGGCGTGCAGCCTTCGTTGACGCAGGTCCCCCCTACATGCGCACGCTCGACGATCGCGGTGCGCATGCCGGCGTTGGCAAGCGCCTGGCATAGTGGCGTGCCCCCCTGCCCCGAACCGATGACAATCGCTTGATACTGGTCGAATTCGCCCATCAACGCACCTCAGAACGGATTGTGATTGGCGAACCGGAAGCTTCGCCCCTACGACGCCAGTTGGATGCAGAAGCGGAATACGGAGTTCCAGGGAATACCAGCGAAAAGCCGGGACGGTTGGCGGGCTCGCAGCCTGCTTCGAAAGCTGTACGCACCAGCTAAGCCGGAACTTCCGGTTCGGGCATTTCGGCAGGCGCCGGCACTGGTTCTGGAAACAAGCGCCGGGCACGCAGCGACCCAATCAACAGCGCCAGATTCGTAATCAGAATAACGGCAAACGCCAACGAAGGAAGAAACTCGAACTCCGCCCCGCGAGCTTCCACAATCTCAATCCCCAGTACTGCCGTGATCAGCCCGCGCGGCAGAAACCACGTCATCAGCTCCCGCTCGTGCGAAGTAAACCCTCTCCACGCGAACCGCCCCGACTGCACGGCGATCCATCGCGCAATAAGAATCGCTCCGAAACATCCCAGCGCGAGGACAGCACGCTTGCGCAATCCCGCATATTCCACGAGCGCGCCCAGCAGCACAAAGAAAAACGTGCGAATCAAAAACGCCAACTCGCCATGAAATGTGAGCATTTGCCCGTGATGGTGCGCCAGCGATTTCCTGTGCTCCTGCTTCACGGGCGTCTCGGAAAACCAGTCGGCGCTTTCCGCGTCCTCAACCAGATGAATGCGTTTCCGCGCCGCCGGATAATTGGCGAGTGTGAACCCAAACACCAGCACAGCCACCAGGTCGTTCCCGTGCATCGCGTGAACGCCGGAATAGACCAACAACACCGCCGCAAACGTCAAAACATGCCAGAAACGCTCTTCCGAAAGCAGCGGCAAAAGATACGACCACAAAATCCCAATAAGCGCGCCCGACGCGACCGCAAGAATGATGCTCGAAAACAGGCTCCAGCTAACGACTTTCGCCGAGGCGCTCCCGCCGGCCGCGATATCAAGCAGTGTGCTGACCGCCAGAACGGCAAGCGCATCGCCAAACGACGCTTCCACCAGCAAAGTGACTTTCACTTCGCGCCGGAGATTCACTTGCTGCAGCACGGGTAAAATGATCGCGCTGCTGACGCACCCAAGCGTCGCCCCGACAAGCAGCGAAGGAATCCACGTAAAATGCAGCGCGTGCCGGCACACCAGCGCAACACCCACGGCACTCAACGAATAACTGAAGAGGCTGAGAAAAAAGCCGCCGGCAAAATGGCTGATGATCTCGCGGATTTTGAGTTCCAACCCGCCCTCGAAAAGGATAAGTATCAGAGCCAGCGAGCCGAACCCATGCGTCGCCCCGCGAAACAAATTGGGATTGATCCAATGCAGAACCGGCCCGATGACAACGCCCGTGGCCATCAAAATAATCACGTCCGGCACGCCGGTGAACCGCACCAGCCGGTTCGCCAAAAATGCCAGCACTAACAAGCCGCCGAGCAGCGCGAAAAATAGATTTAAATCCATCGAGTTATCAGGCGGGCCAGGGGTAAGAAATAGTGGCGGAAACAGAGAGCCGAATCAAATGAGAAATCGTGAGTCTGCTTTGGCACGGAGCGCAATCTATTGCCGAGTCACAATAAACAAACCGCCGCCAATCGCGATAAGATCCTCCAACAGCGCAATCGGAAAATCGGGCACCTTGAGAGCCCTCACCAGCCCGGTCCGCCACTGATAGCCCGCAAACGCTCCAGCGAGACCTCCCACTGCGCCAAGAATCGCTCCAGGCGCAATCGAATTGCCCGCGGACACCCCGACGCAAGCTCCAGACAGCGCCCCGCACCCAAAGCGCGCAATCAATCCAACCGGCTGCGTGCGGCTCGGCGCGGAAGGCAGTTTATCCGCAATCAATTCAACAACCGCAAGCACGCTGAAGATGGCCACCGCAGCCGTCGAGCCCATAAACGCCAGCCGCGAACCGGCCAGGTTGAGCCAGCTGTACTTCGCGGCCCACGCCGAGACCGCGGGCGCTGTCAATGAACGCATGCCCGACACAATGCCAATCGCAAACGCCAGAAACAAAACGTAAGTAGTGCTCATGGGAGTGAGATGTATCCTCTTCCTACGCGCGTGTCAATCGACAATCAATCAACACGCGAAGTCGAAGCCGCGGCATCTGCGGAAGCTGCAACCGCTTTGGCCCCTGATCCCACCTGGAGGTACCGTCCCGCAAACGTCAAAAACGTCGGCCAATTCGGCGCCGGCGTGTGCCCGCCGCTGTGTTGACGGTAAGCAAGCTCGCCCTCAATCAACGGCGTCTCGATCGCCGGAAATTCCGCCGTCCCCAAATCTTTTTTCCCCAGCAAGCGGTAAACAGGTCCCGCGGCAACTGCGGCCATGAACATCCCGTGTGCGTCCACCCAACCGTCGCCCTGCGTCGCTCCCGCACCGATAAACACCGGCCTCGGCGCGCACAGCGCAATCAACTCATGCGAGTCCACCGGCAAATCATTTGGCGTCAACGGCCCCGCATACTTCAGGAAATTTCCCGCCATCCAGTGGTACTCGCCCGTCCCCGCAACATTCCCAATCTGCTCGCCAAAATTGCGCCGGTACAAAGCCGCCCCGCCCGCCCCTGACGAACTCACATAGGCAATCGCAAACCGCGGGTCATACGCCATGGTCACCAGCGTGGCCTTCCCATAACGCGAGTGCCCCTCAACACCAATCTGTTTCGCGTCCACCGCTTTGTCTGTCTCGAAATAATCCATCGCGCGGCTCGCTCCCCACGCCCAAGCCCGTAGCGCGCCCCAATCATCGAGCTTGCGCGGCTGTCCTTTGTTCACCAGTCCGATGATCCCCGATGTCAGCCCATCGCCCTTGTCCGCTTGAATCGTGGTCGGAATCAACACCGCGTAACCCCAGCCTTTCGCCAACACCTGCTGCTGCCACGTCGGCCCTTTGCTGGCAGCAGCCGCCATCTCCGGAAAGCGCTTTGCGATCGCTTCCATCACCTCGCGGCTGAAGCTAAACTCCATCATCACTGGCACGGGCCCCGCCGCGTTCGACGGCGTGCTCAGCGTTAAATCAATGTTCACCGTAATTGCCGGGTACGCGGCATTGTCCACATGCCCCACAAGTTTTTTCGTGGTCACCGGCACGTCTCCATTCATTTCGTGCGCCGTGCTCGTCACTTCCCAGGTGACTTTCGGCGTCTGGCTTGGCGCTCGCCCATAAATTTCGCGGTCAAAATCCTCAACAATTTCCGGCCGCCGCAATTCCCACCACTCTTTCGCTGTCGTCACTTCTTTTCCATTTCTAAATTTCAACGGGTCGGGCAGTTGCAAATCCAGTTTCGCTTTCGCTTCATCATAGTTCGCGGAATTCGGCGACTTCGGATCGCCATCCGCCCCGCGCCGCAGCGCCGCAATGTGCAGCAAATCCATGATCCGCTGATGATCCTGCTCCGCAGTCAACTGCACCGGACCATCGGCAGGCGCATTCACTTGCGGAGTTGCCTGCGATGTTGTTTGAGATGTCACTCGCGGACCCGTACCCTGCGCCGTCGCGATGTGCACACCAAAGTGCCCGCCAAAGACAACACCGATCATGCCGCCAAAGAAAAGGACAAAGGTTTTATTCATCGGGACGAAAGATGTAGCGCCGCTAGCAGAACGTGTCAAGAATAACTTTGCAGCACAGGCGCTCTTGCCCGCGCTGGCGGTTGACATACGCAGCATGCTACCCCCAAAGTGGAGCGCGCTACATCACCCCATATCAAATCAAAAGCGAGGTAAACATGGTGCTTCGAATGAACAGAAAGCATTTCGCCGCACTTTTTACGGGAGTGTTTGCAACCAACGCATTTTTGCTCTCTTCCATCGCGCGTCCCCAGCAAACTTCCTTGCCCGAGCTGCCAACCAGGAAATATCTCGACCTGGCCTCCATCAAAATCATGGTGGGAGCCGCGGAAGCCGAAGCGAAAAAGCGGAACGTGGAAGTGACCCTCTGCATCGTCGACGAAAGCGGCAACCTGCTCTTCTTGCAAAAAGCCGATGGCGCGTCGCTCAACACCATCCAGTTTGCGCAGAAAAAGGCTCGTCACGCCGCGGCCTACGGCAAACCTTCCAAAGACGGCGCCGATGCCGTTAAAAATGGCGCCGTGGAAGCTCTCGCCTATCCGGAATTCTTCCCCAACCAGGGAGGTCTCCCGATTCAAGTCGACGGCCGCACCATCGGCGGCATGGCCGCCAGCGGCGCAAAATCCGAAATCGACGAAGCTATCGTCCAGGCGGCACTCGACGCACGCTTCAAGAAATAACGTAGGCGCAATCAGAGCCCAATTTCTCGTTTCTCATCCGAGCCATTTCAATTTTGCCCACATATCTTGCAGATTTTTCTTGGGTTTCCTGCACACATACATCGTCAAGTTCGATTCTTCGGGAATCGCGTATTGGCTTGTCACTACTTTTCCCGCTGGATTCACTTCGTCGAAAATATCCCGCAACTGTTCTTGCGAGAAACCAATCGCCACCACTACATCCCCGCTGTAGCCCCTCGGGCCCCAGAATCCGTATTGATTGTGCCCGCTGATCGCTTTCGGTAAACCGTGAGCTGCCCCCCAATAATCGATCGCCGCGGCTTCCCCGTAGTTATAGGCAAGCACCGCGCATTTCTCCCGGTCGCTCATCGGCAAAGCGCTAAAGACCTGCGCCACCGCTTGAACCTGTTCGGGCCAGCCGTACATATCCGCGAAAAGCTGCGGCAGCTCGCCAAGCGGCATATTCTCGACATGGATTTCTTTGACGTCCCAGAATCGGCAATACTTCACCGCGTATTCCACGGGCAGAATGGGCATCGCGAGCGGAGCGGCAATCAAGCCGCCTATGATCAAAGGCGCAACCGTCGCCAGCTTTAGCCAGTTTCCTGTGCGCGGCAGCATGCGCGTTTCAATGCATGTCGCACCAGCTGCGAACAGCACGGGATAGGCCGGCGCCAGGTAATAAATCTTTCCATGCAGTGCGATCAGTTCTACAAGCACGACCAGATAGGCAAATCCAAGCACGGCATACTTTTTCCCTGCTCTGTCGAAAAAGAAGTACCACAACCCGGCAAGCCAGATCGGCGCCGCCAGGGGATGTGTCAGCAGCGATTGTTGCCAGACAAACTCCCATGGAGTCACCGTGCTGTATTTTGTGCCGATGACCGCATGGAGAATCGCGATTGTCGGCCAGCCATTCCTCATTTCCCAAAGCAGATTCGGCAGAAAGATCAGGAAGGCGATCGCTCCGGCCAGCCACACCCACCTCTTCGCAAATTCCCGCCGTCCTGGCGTGAGCCACAAGCCGGCAAAAACACCCGAGCCGAAAAACAGCATCGAGTGCTTGTTCAAAATTCCAATTCCGGCAACCAATCCAAACAGCAACCACAGTTTTTCGTTCCCGCCATTCAGGATGCGCAACACCATCGCCGCGCAGGCCATCCAGAACAGCGGCTCAAAGGAGTTCATCGAAAGAAAGCTGTCGAAGGTCAGATAGATAGGTGCGAGCAGCACGGCAAGCGCCGCGAGAAACTGTGCAAAACGCCCTCCGTTAACCTCCCGCGCCATCCAGCCCGACAAATACACCTTTGCCCCTGCCGCCAGCGCGGGAAAAAATCGGAGAGCGAACAGCGAATCTCCGAAGATTGCCCGGCTGACCCGTGCAATGACCGCCACAAGCGGCGCATGGTCTACGTATCCCCATGCCAGATGTTCACCGCATGCCGCGTAATACAATTCGTCGCGGAAATAGCCGTATCGTCCACTGAAAACAAAATGGAAGAGCGCCGCGAATGCCGCAAGTGCGTAGACCCATCCGCTGATTGGTACCTGATAAGAGTATTCCGGCGCAACCGCTGTAGCTTGCCGTCGCGGGAGAGATAATTCGGCCCTTGCCGCCGTGGGAACCTGCACGCCTTTAGACAAAGTAGCGCCTGAGGGCAATCTGTTTTTTCACGGTTTTCACTAGTGAGAGTCCGTCGTTTTAAAATCTTCGCAAACAAAAAGTTGGAGAAAAGGTTTCAGTGCGCGTGAATTGTAACAGAATCCAGGCCCGGAGCATTGCTGCCCGGATTCTCCCCCGCTTGGAACCTCCCTGCTGACGGCAGGAAGGATCACGACCTGATTAGACCCGCCATGGAAGGTAATGGGTCTGGGATAATCCGACTTACCAAGCATGTGAGGTCAGAATAGCCAGCCGTCATTTTGTGGGATGCACCAAAACATAATAATGAGGAAAAAAAACCTTCTCTGCGAGAAATACAATCTCCGGCGATATTGAGTATATTTCGCGGACCGTTGGGCCTTCAGTCCAAACGAGAATAGTCAAAGGTTCACCTTCCTTCTCAGAGGAAAGAACTGCAACTATCCTCTCACCGATAGCGGGGCCGTCCTTAGCTTCGACCATCGGTTTTCGCTCGCTTATCTTGGCTCCCTTGAGAAGAGTTTCGCTGACCCACGTTGAAGCATCCTCGCTCGATTTGAACTTGCTGGTCACCACACTCACTTCTTTGTTATTCGGTCCGACCCACGTTCCTCGATGAAACCATACGTCGTCCTTTACAACTCCGTCTGCAATGGTCTTGCGCTTGAACATCCTCTGCTCTTCCGAATCAGAGCTAGCTGGATTTGGCAGGTTTTTCTGATACGCACGGCCATCAAACCTGTATGTGTCGCTATATCTTTGGCCCCCGGTCGGAAGACCTGTTTCAATGTCCTGAAGTCCATTCGTACTCGTGTCTAGCAGAGTAAGGTCGTGAGTGTCCGTGGCCATTACAATTTCGTAGCCCTGCGCTGTTGGGCGGAGAACCCAAAAACCCGCGCTGTACGGACCCAGCGAAATGCCAAGACCCATAACAACCAAGTCCGTTTCGCCTTTGGGACCGAGGTGGACTTCAGACGCTGTAAACCAATCCTTAGGAATGGTCTCAATTGAAACCTGGTCATCCTTCATCACGTCCGCGATGCTTCGGTCGGTGGCAAGAGCTTTCTTCGCAGCCTCGTTGAGAGCCACAGGCCGGTCAAATGGGAATTCCATGCCGAATGAAATCTGCTCGGTGGCATCTGTTTTTTGGGTGATCCCGGCGTCGGCTGAAATTACGAGGAAGCTGGCCAACAGCAAGTTGGAAATCCACTCTGTTGGTAACATGACACCCACAAGATTCATGGAATGAACCCTTTCATCGGTGCCCCGTGAGGCAAGCACACCAGACCAACGGCCTCAGGTCCTGATCTACGCGGTTACCGGAGACCCACGACCCCCATAGAAAATGCCCTTGACTTTCGCTTTTTGTTCGCCTATAGTCCGTCGCGGTAGAGGAAACGGGAAACGGGTGGCGCTCGGCTCCATTGCCCTTTGGGCTCTCACGAACCGCACGCCGCCCGTTGAAAATTCCGAGCCGTAAGCGGGGTGAGGGGTCAGCTTGAAAGAGCGATCCCTCGACTCCGGAAACTCGGCTCCGAAGAAATTGTACTCGGTCCGCTTCCCTGCTGTGGCCTTTGTGTCGTCACAGTCAAGTTGGCGCTGTGTCCTGCAGAGGCACGATACATCGTGCCCTCTTCGGCGTCACAGTCAAAATTCGCCGCGCGCGCCGCAGTTTACAGGAGCCGTTATGGACGTCTGCATTGAAGATGCACTCCCAGCAGTAGCGATGCCCTTCCATCCGTTTCACGAAGGCGCGCGCAAGGAAAAAGACCTCAAGCCCAAAGACCTGACCTGCGCGGCGGCGATTCCAAACATCGTGCACGTGGATGTGGACGCGTTTTTCGCATCGGTCGAGCAGGTACTCAACCCCAAGCTGCGCGGCAAACCTGTGCTGGTAGGCCGCGGCGTAGTGGCCTCCGCCAGCTACGAAGCAAAAATGCAGGGCGTAAAAACCGCGATGACTTTTCGCGATGCGCTGCGCATCTGCCCCAAAGCGACCGTGGTCCCGGGCCAATACGAACACTACGCGGACTACGCCGAACGCGTACGCCGCATTCTCGAAACCTACACGCCCGCGGTGGAAACAGCGGCCCTGGACGATTTTTACCTCGACTTCGCCGGAACAGAGCGCCTGTATCCGGATTACGAAGCCACTCTGCGGCGCGTGCAGGCGGATGTATCTGAACAAACGGGCCTAAGCGTAAGCGTGGGCGCCGCGCGGACAAAAGTGGTCGCCTCGATCGCCTCGCGGTTGCAACGCCCCCGTGGCTTCCGCATCATCGCCCCAGGAACAGAAGAAGAATTTCTAACGCCGCTGCCGGTAGAAAAACTCCACGGCATCGGCCACGTCCACGCAGGCATGCTGGCCGAGCGCGGCGTTGCCACCATAGGCGAACTGCGCCACGTCCCGCGTCCGGCTCTCGAAGCCGCCTTCGGCGAAGTCATCGGCGGACAAATCTGGGAACGCGCACGCGGACTCGACGGCCGCGAAGTCATGCTGCCATCAACGCCCAAATCTGTCTCCCGCGAAACCACCATCGAGAGCGGCACCATCGACATCGAGTTTCTCGGCAGCCTGATCGAATACCTCACCGAGCGCATCGGTTCGACGCTGCGCGAATACGGGCGCCAGGCCCGCACCATCGGCCTGCGCATCCGCTACGTGGACAATTTTTCAGCCCACCAGACCATTCGAATCGCGAGGCCCACAAACGACGAACGCAAACTCCTCGCCGAAGCAAAAGACCTTTTCGCGAAGTTATTTACACGCCGCGTAGCCGTCCGCCTGGTCGGCGTCAGCGTAACCAACCTCGAAACCGATCGCCGCCAGCACGAACTCTTCGACACCGACGCCAACCGCCGCTGGTATCTGAACCGCGGCCTCGATTCTGTCCGCGGCCGCTACGGCTGGAACGCCGTCTTCTACGGCAACGGCCTAGGACTCCGCGAGCACTACGCCACCAAGCCAGGCGGCCTCGTGCTCTCCACGCCCTGCTTATCGCGGTAAAACGTGCGTATATATAACTATCTGTGATATGTAGTAATAACTAAAATGCTTGAGCCAGAAGCAATCGGCCTGTGGACCGAAATTAAGCTTCAGATCATTCACGAATATGCTGCTGCATACACAAAAATCCTCAAGGAGCGAGAGTGGTGTCGTGGCTATGGCTACATCGACGCATTCGCTGGCCCTGGCGAATTTGTTGCCAAGCAGGACCGTGATCGGATTATTTCAGGGTCTCCCATTAATGCACTAAATATCGAACACAAATTTAGCGAGTACCACTTCATTGACATCAACCAATTAAAGATAAATCACTTGCAGGACCTAACCGCCGGACGACCAGAGGCCAAGACGGTTCATCTTCACCTTGGCGATGCAAATGAAATACTCAAACGAGCAATCCTGCCAAATTTTCAGTACGAATCTTTCAAGCGCGCTCTGTGCATCCTCGATCCTTATGGTTTGGATATCGAATGGACGACGATCGAATGTATAGGAAAAACAAAAACGATGGACGTTTTTTTGAATTTCCCTCTAATGGATATCAATCGTAATGCTGCATTAAAAACCCTGGAGACTTCCAATCCAGAAGAGGGCATGCGACTGACCAAAATCTGGGGTGACGATTCCTGGAAACATTTAGCTTATGTCGAGCAAGGTGATTTATTTTCTTCATCAGGTTTGATAAAGAAAGACGAAGGAAACGAAATTCTCAAACGCGGCTTTCGAGAGCGGTTAAAACAAGTTGCGGGATTCTCCTTTGTGCCGGAACCAATTTTAATGAAGAATAAGAAGGGCGGGCATTTATACTTCCTTTTCTTTGCGTCTCATCAGCCAGTGGCGAAAACATAGCTGAAGCTATCCTCCGGAAATGGGGTGCCAAATGAAATTGGCCGAGAGGGGATCGAATTTCATTCGCCAGTTTGGTGGCCCCGGCGAGGACTCGCAGATCGTTTGTTTCAAGTTTTGGCAGCTTGTGGTGGCAGGCGGATGCCCGTACCGGTGTGCATATTGCTTTCTGCAGACGGTGCCATGGTTCCGGTTTCGCCCCGACGAACTTTATGGCTTGGTCTACACGAACGTGGAGGAAATGGTCGCGGAAATCACACACTGGCTCGACGATCCCATCCCCAAAATGATGATTGTGGGAGAGCTGCAGGATGGCCTTATCTTTGATTCGGCTTACAAAAAAACGAGTGGAGAGCCGCTGACGCATCGCGTGATTCCTCTTTTCGCGGCACAAAAGCGGCATCGTCTCATTTTCCTGACCAAATCTACCCAGATTCAGCATGCCCTCGAGCTTGCTCCCACACCGCAGGTTGTTTTCTCTTGGTCCGTAAACGCGGAAGAGATTGGCGCGAAATGGGAGCATGGTACGCCACTGCCCTCGGAGCGTTTTGCAGCGGCGGAAAAGATGAAAAAGGCCGGCTGGCCCGTTCGCTTTCGCTTGGATCCGATGATTCCCTACGCCGATTGGAAACGCGGCTATGCGGAAGCGATCAAGAAAATCAACGCGCTCTTGCCGGAAATGGTGACGCTCGGCGCGCTGCGCGCCACTTCCTACAACGGCTTGCGGAATGCCGCAAAGGCGAATGGCCGTGACGAAACGATTTTCGATTATCTGACGGAAACAAAAGATCCCTCCGGTTTCAAATACCGGATTCCTTTTGATACGCAGGTCGAAATGTTCCGGTTCGCCGTGGACCGGCTAAAAAGCAGCATCAAACCAGCACTATGCAAAGAAGACCGCGCACTTTGGAAAGCGCTGGCATGAAATTTGATGGATGCCATTGTTTGCTGGGACGTAACGATGCCATCGTCAAAAAACGAAACACGGAAATGGAGCATGCCCGGGAAACCGGGCATGGCATAGGTATCGGCAAGCCTTTGCCTGTTTTAGCGTAGCAGCAGATTCACCCTCCCGCCTCCCTACCACCGAAGTACACAGCCGTTCGAGGGCATCCGTGTTCGTACATTTGCATTGCCACAGTCACTATTCGTTTTTGCGGGGCGTAGCGTCGCCCGAGGAAATTATTGCGGCAGCCGTGGCGCAGAAGATGCCTGCGGTCGCACTGACGGATACGAATGGTTTGTATGCCGCAGTGCCGTTTTATAAAGCGGCGAAAGACGCCGGCATTAAGCCGATTGTGGGCGTGACACTCGACGTCGAATTTCGAATTTCCAATTTCGAGTTTCGAAATTCGAAAGACGAAACTCGCGATTCGCAAAGTACGCCGATGGTGCTGCTGGCAGCGGACATGGAAGGCTACAGTAAACTGTGCCAACTCGCCACGCTGCGCCACCTGGGCACGACGGAGCTGTCGAAGAGAAAAGGCTCCCCCGAGTGCGGTGAACGGTCCGCTAAAGAGGAAGAGCGGCCGGTGACAATCGAGGAGTTGGCGAAGCATTCCAAAGGCGTGATCGCACTCTGCCCCTTGCCGACGCGAATGCCCGACGCTGACGATCCTAGGGGCACGGCATGCCGTGCCCGTTCTGCATCCTGCCCCGAATGGTTCGCCTCGCTGAAAGATATTTTCGCCGGCCGCCTGTGGATCGAGGTACGGCATTTGTCCCCAGCTGACGGCCGCATTTTGCGTGAAGCGGAGCGAATCGGCCGCGCCTTAAATGTGCCACTCGTAGCAACCAACAACGTCTATTTTCTGCGTCCCGAAGAACACCTGCATCACCGCGCCGTAAACGCTATTCGCACCGGCGAGCTCCTGACGACGGTGTCGGCGCCGGACATCACCACCGGCGAAGCGTGGTTCAAACCGGCGTCGGAAATGGCGCGAATTTTCCCCGATCATCCGGAACTGTTGCGCGCCACGCTCGAAATCGCCGACCGCTGCAATCTCGAACTCACGCTGAACAAAACCATCTTCCCCGAATTTCCCGTCCCCAAAGACGAGTCCGCGTTTTCCTATTTGTGGAAGCTGTGCTTTGCGGGCGCGCAGAAACGCTACCGTCCGCTGCGGCCCGAAGTGCTCTCCCGGCTCACGCACGAACTCGGCGTAATCGAAAAGCTGCATCTTGCGCCGTATTTTCTGCTGGTGTGGGACATCGTGGAAGAAGCCAAGCGCCGCGGGATTCCCGCGGTGGCGCGCGGCTCGGCGGCCAGCTCCATGGTGACGTATTGCCTGGGAATTTCCTGCGTGTGCCCGCTGCGCTGGGGATTGTATTTCGAGCGATTTTTGAACGAGCAGCGCGGCGATTGCCCGGACATTGACATTGATATTTGCGGCGCGCGGCGGGACGAACTGCTCGAGTACGTCTACGCCCGCTGGGGCGAAGAGCACGTCGCCATGATCGGAAGTTTTGTGACCATGCATGCGCGGCTGGCGGTGCGCGAAGTCGCAAAAGTGTTTGGCGTGCCGCCGGACGAGGTGAACCGCTTTACGAAACGGCTGCCGCACCGGCCGGTCCGCGAGATCTTGCAGGCCATTCGCGACCTGCCGGAATGCCGCAATTTGCCGGTGCACGACGAGCCGTGGAAAACAATTCTGCAAGTGGCGCTGCGGCTCGACGACGCGCCGCGGCACATGGGGATTCACCCGTGCGGCACCGTGATTTCCGCTCGCCCGCTGACGTGGCTAACCCCGCTGGAGCGCGCGACGAAAGGTATCGTCGTCACGCAGTACGACATGAATGCCATCGAAGCGCTTGGGCTGATCAAGATGGATCTGCTCGGCCAGCGTGGATTCACGACGATGTCGCTCGCCCTCGACAACATCGACAAAAGCAGGAATGGAACGAATGCGACGGAAAAATTCAACATTGCGCCGGATGGAAGAACGTCCTGTCCCAAAGCGAGAGTGATCGATTTTGACGCGATTCCGGAAAACGACCCGGCGACCTGCGACGTGATTGCCGCAGGAAGAACGATGGGAGTTTTCCAGATCGAATCGCCGGCAATGCGTGGACTGCTACACATGATGCGCGCGCGGACGCTTGAGGAAATGGCGCAAGCGCTGGCGCTGATCCGTCCGGGAGCTTCGGAATACGGATCGAAAGAATTGTTCATCAGACGGCTGCGCGGCGAAGAAAAAGTCGCGTATCCAAATCCAGCGCTTGCACCAATTCTGGAAAGCACCCTGGGCGTATGCATCTTCCAGGAGCAGGTGATGCAGATTGCCACGGTGGCCGGCGAGATGTCGCTGGCGGAGGCGGATATCATGCGGCGGTCGTCCGCGAAATATTCTGGCCGACGTGACCTCGATCGATTGCGTGGAAAATTTATGCTCGCCACGGGAATGATGGGACTAACGCAGCAGCAGCGCGAAGAAACCTGGATGATGGTGGAAAAATTCGCGGGCTTTGGTTTTTGCAAAGCGCATGCGGCGACGTATGCGGATATTTCGTACCGCATGGCCTATTTGAAGACGCATCACACGGCGGAGTTTCTGGCCGCGATGTGCAGCACCGGCGCGGGTTTTTACCATGTGTCGGCGTACGTCGAAGAGGCGAAGCGCTGGGGAATCGAGGTGCGGCTGCCGGCGGTCAATCATTCGCGCATGGAGTACACGGTGGAAGCGCGTGCGGACGGAAAGCGCGCGCTACGCGTTGGGCTGATGCAGGTGAGAGGGTTGCGCGTAGAAACGATCATCGCGATTCTGCGGGCGCGGGAAGAAGGCGGATCGTTTCGGTCGCTGGAACATTTTCTGCGGCGCGTGCCAGTGGAGAAGGATGAGATGGAGGCGCTAATCAAGTGTGGCGCGTTGGATGGCGTGTGCGATGGAACGTGCCGCATGACGCGGCCGGAAATGCTTTGGCGCTGGAATTTGCTGCAAGTTGGCGACAAAAACACACAGCCCCTTCGGGGCTCTGGGCAAGCAGGAGCGGCTGTGCCACCGGGGTCGCCTGAAAAACTTTTCGATGATGTAAGAGCGGAGGATGCGATCACCGCAGTGCTTGCGGAAATGCCGATGGCTGCGTACACGCAGGAGCAGAGGTTGCGGTATGAGCGGGAGATTCTGGAGGTTTGCGTGAGCGGGCATCCCCTGGATTTTCTGCCGCGAAATGGGGAGGTGTGGAGCGATGAGCTGGATAGATTGCATGGGAAGCGGGTGACGTTGTGCGGTTGGGTGGTGACTTACCGGCACGTGGGGACGAAGAATTACCGGAACATGATGTTTGTGACTTTGGAGGACCAGTGCGGACTGTATGAGGTGGTGCTATTTCCGGATACCTATGACCGTTATGGCGGGCTTGTTTTTGAGACGAGAGCTATGCGGGTTACCGGTCGCGTGGAGGTAGGTGGGCAAATCCATGGGGAGAAGTTGGAAACGTTGATGAGGTGAATCGTGGCCTGTGTCCTGTGATCCGTGTCCCGCAGAAAAAACCACGCCTTTCGGCTTATGAGCGCATTGAGGCGGCAGATGGATGAGAAGAGATCGGAAAAAGATTGACACAGAGTTCACCGAGAAAACTGAGGGCACAGAGATCCTGGAGCGATAGAAAATGTTATTTCGGATACGAAAACCCAATACCGCGGCGACTACCTCAACGGAACCGGAGGCCGGGCGGCCGGCTGGGACCGGGGAGGAGTGGCTTGGGCGCAACCGGAGTGCGAAGCGGCGGCTCTGGGAACGGTTGAATCCGCGGCATCGGAAGCAGTTGCGGATGATCGCCGAAGCCTTGGCGATGCAACAGACGCATGCCAACTTGCCGGAACCGCTTCGGGCAAGGTTGAGCGACTCCATCGAGCAGGTGGAGCGGCTGGCGCGGCGGATTGGGGTGTTGCTGGCCGAGGTAACACGACGGACACCACCGGGCACGTGAAATGTTGCGGGGCGGCGGTGGTAACGCCATACTGAAAAATATGGCTGTCCCCAAAAAGCGCGGCTTCCAAAACGGCACAGCGTCGGCCGCCTCGAAAAAACGTCTTGGCGTTTGCGCCGCTGCGCTGGCTGTGGCTTTGTGCGTTCCGGCTATTTCCGCGCCGGCGGATGAGATTCGCCTAAAGGACGGGAAAAAGCTTTATGGCGTGATCGTGTCCTATGAAGACAACATGTTCAAGGTCAAGACGGACTTTGGATATGTGCTCGTAGAGAAAGACAAGATCGCATCGATTGTGCCGAGCACACCGGCAGGCGAAACGCCCAAAACCGATAAGACTCCCGAAGCGAAGAAAGAACCGGCTGCCGCGGAACCGAAAACCGAGCCTGCTGTGGCATCCTCAGCCAACGGAGCGGCGACATCGGCTACACCTCCGGCGACGAATGCCAGTGTGAAATCCCCTGAACCGTCGGCGAATCATGAGAAACCCGCGCCGAAAATCGGGAACGCAGCGGTAAAACCGGAAGTGCCCGCGCCTGTGACGACGAAGGCTGTGGCTCCTGACCTCAAGGCGCCGGCGGCAGCGCCGAATACGGGTTTGGCTGCGCAGCCTGCCCCTGCTCCTCCCCAACCGGAAGTTCCGGCGATGCGCGAGGACATTCAGGGAAACCTTTATACGAACTACACGCATGGGTTCAAGATGTTCAAGGCGCCGAGCTGGGAGCTGATTGAGGAAGCGCGGCAGGCCTTGCCGAACGCGATCGTGGCCCTGGGCACGTTTAACCAGTCCACGCTGATGGTTATCGGTCAGGAGAAAACCAAGGATTCGCTGGAGCCGGCAGCGGCGGCGGTCGAGAAGCGCTTGCGTGAGATTTATGACAATTACCGCCGTATTTCGCAGCGGAAGACTCTTGTCGGCGGGCTACCAGCCGTGGAATACCGCTACCGCGGCATGGCGGACGGGCACGATTGGTCTGGGACGCTGATGGTCGTTGGGCGTGGCGGCGAGATATTTACCGTGCTGGGGATGACCTACGCGGATACGGACTTGATTCAGATTCAGGAGAATGTGATCGCGCGGTCGATTGCGAGTTTGGACTTCAACGTAAAATGAACGGAATGTAGTTACGCCTCCTTGTCTGCAAGGTACCCCCCCCCGGTTTTTCGTAAAGATGTGTATCTAAGGGAGTTAGGTTTTTTGTAAACCGTTTAGAATCACATCCTTGCGGAGCTTTTCATGAAGATGTGATTCTAAACGCTTTGCAGCGGAGTGCGGTGAAAACAAAAAACGCCCGCGAGGATGCTAGCGCTACTCACTCCGCAGAAATATACAAGGTGTAATACATCAAGTGTTAACCTTTTTACTAACAAACATTTCACAAAAATTTCAGACAATCTGAGTTCAACGGAGGAGGGCGTCGAATCCGGCTTGGACGAAATGGTGATCGTGGGTCAGGGCGGCAGTGATGCGCTCGGCTTCCATGATCTGGAAGCTTGCACAGTCGGTGAGGCTCCAGTTTTTGTCGGCACTCCGTTTGTACCTCTGAAGCGCCCTTGTGAATTGCTCAAAGGTCTGTGGAAGCACGATTACAGCGTTGCCTTCGCGTGCGTCTTCGACAGCCTGAACCGCGATGGATCGCATGATTGGGCTGCCGTTACTAAACGTGTTAACAGTTCTGTCAGGACCAATTCGCTTGTCACCAGCCGCATCGTGGAGATCTCGGGCGACATAGCGGTAACTTTAGCGTGGAGGCGGTCGGGCGGATACAAAAGGGCGATCCAATAGCTTGTATCCGCGAAGACCGTCTTCATTCCTCGACCTTCTTGGTCCCGTACAAATAGTGATCTACGTTCTTGGACAGGTCGGCAGGGAGCCGCCTTTGCTCATCTTCGGGAACACTCTTTACCATTTCGGCGATTCTATCGAGAAAGGAGCGGAGATCCGACGGCGCAGCAACGTGCGCTTCGGCAGCGACAGACTGATCCGATTTTTCGAGCTGGGAGGCGTAACGAGTCTCGAAGCCCAGGTTCTCTAGGATGGCGATGGCTTGGTGGGAGTTGGTGGGGTCGTTGGGAGGGACACCGGCGGCCTCGAGGACTAGGGGACGAGCAGGGAGTTCACGATTGTCGATGATGACAGTCCACTTGGGCAGCTTTCGGAGCCAGCGGAAGCGGATGGCGGTGGCGAGAATGTCGGCTCGGGTGAGTTCTCTTGGATTGCGCATGAACGGACCCGTGAAATCTGGCTCCTTATTATTCGTCATATACATATTATTATTCACCGTCAACTTATTCGCGATAGGCGTCGTGGATATTCCCTACCCGGCCTCCACTCTGACATGTGCAACGGGCGCTGCCCCTACCAGTTCAAATCGAAGGGCGCATGAGCGAATCGGGGTTGGCGCGGGCGCGCGTGGTTAGTCGGAGGCTGCGGCGGAGGTGGAGGCGTCCGGGAATTTTTTGTGTTCGCGGATTACGGTGATCAGGGCTTGGGCGGACCGGGGGAGGCTGCGGTCGCGACGGTAGACGAGGCCGAGTTCGCGCCAGAGATCTACGCCTTCGACGTTGAGGAGCTTTACTTCGCCGGCCTTTACCTGGTCGCGGGCGAAGCTTTCACTGATGAAGGAGACGCCGGCGTCGGCGGCTACGAATCGCTTGATCATGCCGATGCTGGGGAGTTCCATGGCGACGCGGAGGCGGGCGCGATAGGGGCGGAAGAGTTTGTCCAGCACCTGACGGGTAAAGCCAGTGCGCGGGAAGATGAGCGGCTGGCTGGCCACTTCTTCCAGGGTGATCTTGGAGCGGTGGGCCAGCGGGTTGCGTGCGCTTACCATGAAGCGCAAGCGGTCGCGCGAGATGTGATGGACCTTGAGGGTGGGCGATTTGATGGGCAGAGTGACGATGCCGACATCCACTGAACCCTCTTCGACGCGCTGCAGGATTTTATGACTGAAATTCCGGTAGATGCTGATGTGCACCTGGGGATAGCGGCGCTGGAATTCGGCGAAGATGTCAGGGAGTAGATAAAGACAGGTGGCTTCATTGGCGCCAAAAACGAGCGGACCCTGGACGACGTCGCCGCGGTCGGCGACGACCTGAATGGACTCGTCACGGAGGCGCAGGAGGCGCTCGGCATATTCAAAGAGGACTTCGCCCGCGGGAGTCAGCTCGACGGATTTGGCGGAGCGGTCGAGGAGGCGAGCGCGATAGGCTTGTTCGAGCTGGCGAATTTGGGCGCTGACGGCCGACTGCGAACGAAAAACTTTTTGACCGGCACGCGAGAAGCTCTTTAGCTTTGCAACGTAGACAAAGGTGGCGAGTTGGTCGAAGTCCATGGGCAGGTGGCTCGGCAAAGATTATAACGGAATATCCTTGCCTAGTAAGCTAAGAATTGCTCCTTTCAAGCTGGCAGAGGCGCCTGGGTAAGGGCGACATTCTGCGTGGAACTGAAAATCGGTTCGCGGCGGTTCAGCCTCGCGAGCACGGGTTCCCACGTCGCTTCGAGTGTGCCCTGAAAGTGGATGGGCTGGACGCGGAGCATGGGAAGAGAGCCGCGGCGCGAAAGCAGACGCGAGGCACGCGGGCTGGCCGTGAAATGCTGGTGTGCTTCCAGTACGGTGCGGAGCCAGGATTCTTCCTGTTCGCTTATTTCGTGGAGCTCGACGAAATCGCGGTGGAGGACCTGGTCGGCTTCGCCACGGAGAACGTAGGAGAGGCCGCCGGTCATACCGGAGCCGAAGTTGAGGCCGACGGGGCCGAGGATGAGGGCGACGCCGCCGGTCATATATTCACAGCCGTGCTGGCCGACGCCTTCGACGACGGCGAGGGCGCCGCTGTTGCGGACGGCGAAGCGTTCGCCGGCCCGGCCTGCTACGAAGAGCTGGCCGGAAGTGGCGCCGTAGAGAACCGTGTTTCCAGCGAGGACGTCGCCGCGACGAGAGGCAGCGGAACTGGCGGAGATGGCGATGGAGCCGCCGGAAAGGCCTTTGCCGACGTAATCGTTGGCCTCGCCGAGCAGCGTCAAAGAGATTCCTTCGGCGAGGAAAGCGCCGAAACTTTGGCCTGCGCAGCCGCGAAATTCTTTCGTCAGATTTTGCGTGAGCTCGGGGCTTTGGTTACCGGGACGGCGGCGGCGCATGAGTTCGCCGCTCATGCCAGCGCCTACGCTGCGGTCGGAATTCTGGATGGGCTGCGATTCGGACTGGAGCTCGAAGGAGGCTTTGAAGTGCAGAGCGTCTTCCCGGGCAGCGGCGTGGAGTGTGGGAGATTGGTGGGGTGCGACGCGATTGGAATCGGAAATCGGGACAATCAGAAGCGGATCAACGCCGGAGCGGGCGCTGAGGCGGTCGTACCAGCCAGTGAGTTCGCTGAGGGAGCGGACACCGAGTTGCGCAAGGCGGTTGCGGATTTCTTCAGCGAGCGAGCGGAAATAAGCGACGACCATTTCGGGCTTGCCGTTGAAACGAGTACGGAGCTTTTCGTCCTGCGTCGCGATCCCGACGGGGCAGGTGTTGAGATGGCATTGGCGGGCCATGACGCAGCCGATGGCGAGGAGCGAGGCGGTGCCGAAGCCGAATTCGTCGGCGCCGAAAAGAGCGCCAACGATGATGTCGCGAGAGAATTTCAGGCCGCCGTCAACGCGAAGAGAGACGCGGGAGCGGAGGCCGGCGCGGACGAGCGTGTCGTGTGTTTCGCGCAGACCGATTTCCCAAGGAAGGCCGGTGTTTTTGATAGAGGTTAGAGGCGAAGAGCCGGTGCCGCCGTTGTGGCCGCTGATGGTGATGACGTCGGCGCCCGCTTTTGCGACGCCTGCCGCGATGATGCCGACTCCCGCGCCGCTGACGAGTTTTACGCCGATGCGCGCGCTGGGATTTACGGCGCGCAGGTCGTGAATGAGCTGAGCGAGGTCTTCGATGCTGTAGATGTCGTGATGCGGCGGCGGCGAAATGAGAGGTGTGCCGGGAGTGGCATGGCGTATGCGGGCGATGTATTCGGTGACTTTGCGCGCGGGGAGCTGGCCGCCTTCGCCGGGCTTGGAGCCTTGCGCCATTTTAATTTCGAGCTCTTCCGCGTGGACGAGATAGTCAGCCGTGACGCCGAAACGACCGGAAGCGACTTGCTTGATTTTGTTGGCTGCGGCGGGCTCGAAGCGGTAGGTATTGGGATCTTCGCCGCCCTCGCCGGTGTTGCTGCGGCCGCCGATGATATTCATGGCGAGAGCGAGGGTACGATGGGCTTCTGGGCTTAGCGAGCCGAGAGACATGGCTTGCGTGCTGAAGCGGCGCAGGATTGTTTCGGCGGATTGGACTTCCTCGAGCGGAATGGGCGTACCGGGAACGGTCTCCAGCAAATCGCGAAGAAAAATGGTGCCCTGGGTTTCGGCGAGCTCTTCGAAAGCGGGGAATTTTCCGGCTTCCGGGGCACGCACGTGGGCGTGGAGACGGCGGACGACTTCCGGAGAAGTGGCGTGAAGTTCGGCACCTTTGCGGAAGCGGTAGAGACCGGCGTCGGCGAGATCGGTGGAGTTCGCCGAGAAGCCTGCCGTATGCATGCGCAGATAATCGGCGAAAAGGTCGTCGAGCGTTTTTGAGCCAGGGTAATCGGAAGCATCTTCAAAATATCCGGTAGAGACATCTTCGGAGAGGCCGACGATTTCAAAGAGCTGGCTGTTGCGATAGCTGGCGAGCGTGGAAACGCCCATGCGGGCGAGGACTTTGCGGAGGCCGGCGGTGATGGCGGTGCGCATGCGCTCCGCGCCACCCGACTCAATGGAATCAGCAAATTCGTCAGCGAGATATGGCACGACGGCGCTGGCGCCCGCGGCTACGAGCAAGGCGACGTGGTGTGTGTCAAAAACCTGAGCGGATTCCACAATCAGAGGCACATCCCAGAGATGCTCGCGAACCATCGCTTTCCAGACGGCGGCGGTGGCGAGGAGCGCGGGTAGCGCACCCTTTTCCGCGCTGATGCCGCGATCGGAAAGGAGGAGGAGGCCCGGACGTGCGCCGCTACTCAGAGGGGTAGTGGATAGCTGAGCAAAACTGCGGCGTGCGCCCGGGACTCCCAGGGCAGAAGAGAAAGTCATGTCAACGCGTTGAACGCGGCCGAAAAGATCGGAGAGCTCGCTGAGCTGTCCGGCGCTGAGGAGCGGAATCGGCAGAGTGACGCCATCCTTCAAGTGAACTTCGAGAGACATGACGTGGGTTTCGCGCAGCGGATCGATGGGAGGATTGGTGACCTGGGCGAAGCGCTGCTTGCAATAATCCCAAAGGGTGCGAGGGAGAGTGGAGAGGAAGGCAGGTGGAGCGTCATCTCCCATGCTCCAGTCGGCTTCTTTGCCGTGGGTGAGAGCTGAAAAGAGCATTTTGAATTGGTCTTCAGTCCAGCCGGAGGCGGCAGCGGTGCGCTTGGGCTCGGCAGTTACAGACGGGTGCGTGGCGGTGGGCGGCGAGAGACGGCGAACCGGCGCGAGCGCGTTTCTTGATTGATGCATGGCAAGACGCTTGAGAACTTCGCGCCAGCGGAGGACCAGGCCGGTGGCGGGGTTGGCGAGAATCATTTCCCCGGGGCCGAGACGCTGGCGTTCGGCGATGCGGGATTCTTCTAGGTCAATGAGGCCGGTTTCCGAGCCGGCGATCAAGAGGCCGTCGTGCGTGAGCGTGTAGCGCAGCGGGCGGAGGCCGTTGCGGTCGAGCTTTGCGCCGACGAATTGGCCGTCGGAGAAAATCAGTGCCGCGGGACCGTCCCAGGGCTCGCTGTTTTGCGAGAGAGAGGTGAGGGCGGCGCGGATATCGCGCGAGAGGAGCGGGTCGTTTTCGAAGGCAGGAGGAACCATGGAAAGCATGGCTTCGTCCGGGCCAAAACCTTCGAGGAGTTTTACTTCGAAAGCGTTGTCGAAGCTGGCCGAGTCGCTGACATTTTGTTCGAGTGCGTGGAACCAGGAGCCGACGGTCAGGCGGGCGCGCAACTCGTTTTCTTTGGCACGGAGCCAACGGCGGTTGGAGACGATAGTGTTGATTTCGCCGTTGTGGGCGACGTGGCGGAAGGGTTGCGCGAGATGCCAGGAAGGTTGCGTGTTTGTCGAATAGCGCTGGTGGAAAATGGTGAAAGTTGTGGCGAAAGACGGATCGCGCAGGTCTTCGTAAAATTGCGGGAACTGCCATGGCGTGAGGAGGCCTTTGTAGACGACGGTGCGCGAAGAAAGAGAGCAGATGTAGCAGCGCTGCGGGAGTTGCGATTCGGCGCGCTTGCGGAGGAGCGAAAGGCGCCACTCGAAGCGGGCGACGCCGCGCGAAGTGTGGAAGGGAGCGACAAAAAATTGCCAGATTTCCGGCATGGTTTCGAGAGCGCGGCGGCCCAGGGAATTTGTGTTGGTGGGGACGCGGCGCCAGCCAAGAATGCGGAGGCGCTCGGTATCGGCAGCGGCGTCCACCGCGGCGCGAGCTTCGGCGGAAGCGGCCTCCGGGAAAAAGGCGAAGCCGAGGCCGAAAATTTCGGGCAGGTCAATGCCCTGCTCTTTTGCGCGGTTGCGGAAAAACTGCTCGGGCAGCGAGGTGAGGAGGCCAGCGCCGTCCCCGCTGGCACCATCGGCATCCACACCGCCGCGGTGGGTGAGGCGTTCGAGGGCGGTCAGCGAAATGGTGATGATTTCGTGGCTGGCAGTGCCGCCGAGGCGCGCGACGAATCCTGTGCCACAAGCATCGTGGTCAGGATGGCCCCAGTTGGGGTGCCGTCCGCTGGCGCTAGGGACGAGCATTTCGTGCATACAGGTTTAATAAACGGGGTGGGCAAAGATGTACAACGCAGAATTTGCATATGACAAATCGGTTTTGTGGTAGGGGAGAAAGGTAAGTCTTGATTTGTTAAAACTTTGTAACTTCTGAAAAATGGAAATCGCGGACCCTCATTGCGGGGACCACCATTTCGAAAGCCTCTTCGCCGGTGGCACGGACGGCGGGGCCCTGGAGCTCGACATTGCGAAGCATTTCGAGAATGGACTGATTGAAGCGGAAATTGCGAACTGCGCTGGTGACTTTGCCCTCTTCGACGAGGAATAGGCCGTCGCGGGTCATGCCGGTCATTACTTTCTCGTAGGGGTCGACTTCGCGGATGTACCAGAGACGGGTGACGAGGAGGCCGCGATCGGTGGAGGCGATCATTTTTTCGAGGGAGGAATCACCGCCGGAGAAAACGAGGTTCATGGGGGCTTCGCCGTATTCATTGGGGAGAGCGAAGCCGTGACCAGTGGGCTTTTTGCCGCTGGATTTGGCGCTTCGACGGGAGTAGACGAGATTCTTGGGTATACCGCGATCGACCAGTAGGACTCTTTCGCGAGGGATGCCTTCGCCGTCGAAGGGGGCGCCTAGTTGGAGTGGGTGGTAGGCGTCGTCGTGGATGGTGATGTTTTTACCGAAAAGGGGCTTGTTCATGCGGTCGTTGAGACAGGACCGCTTGTCTTCGAGGGCGGTGGCCGCGAAATCGTAGAAGAGGAAGCCGACGAGATCGAGGACGGCGGCAGGTTCAAGGATGACTGTGTAACGGCCCGGAGGGAGTTCTTGCGCGTCGACGGCGAGGTGCGCTTTTTCTGAGGCGCGCTGGGCTAGTTTTTGCGAATCGAAAGCGCTGACGCTGCATGCGTTGGCTTTGGCCCAACTGGCGGCGGGATTTTCCTGCATGGTGATGGAAAATTCGGCGTGGGTTTCGCGGTAGGCGGCGAAGAGCCCGCGAGAATTGCCCATCGCGGATTGCTGAAGGCCGCTGGCGAAGATGCCTGCGGCGACCTGGCCATTTTCGATGGCGAGATTGCAGGCCTGGCGGACAGCGCGGGCGCGGTCTTCAGGAGTCAGGGCGGCGGTGTCCTTTGCGAAGCGATTGATTTTGCGGTAGAGCTGTTTGCCGGGGAGCGGAAGGAGATGAGGATCTTTTGGCTGGCTGTGGGCTAGCGAGAGGGACGCTTCGATGGCGGCACGGAGGGAGTCTTCGTCGATGCGATTGGTTGTGGCGCGGGCGGTGCGGTGATCCACAACGGTACGGATGGAAACGTTGAGGCCGCGTTCGGCTACGTTCTGGTGGATGGCGTTGTTGGCGAACCGGGTGAGAGAGTCGGCAGTTTCGTCAACGTGGACTTCGGTTTCTTCAGCGCCGGTGGATTTGGCGAGGCGAAGAACTGTGTCGATGATGCGACGGAGTTCTTGTTCGGGGAAGAGTTGGGCGCTCGAATTGGCGCTCTTCCCTGCTGAGGACTTCGCGGATTTGGATTTGCGCTGGGTGGTCATTGGTTTGAAAAGGCGGAGCCGATTCTGACGTTGCGGAAGCGCGATGGTGCGGCGCCGTGGCCGGTGCCCATGGTTTGCATTGGCTGGCCTTTGCCGCAGTTTGGCGTGCCCCAGAGGGTCCAATGTTTGCGGGAGCAGATGGCGTCGCAGGAATTCCAAAATTCGGTGGTGATGCCGCTGTAGCTGGGATTTTTTAACATGCGCGTTTTTTTGCCGCCCTTAATTTCCCAGCCGACTTCCGTTGAAAACTGGAATTGGTAGCGGCGGTCATCAATGGACCAGGAGCGATTGGTTTCCATGAAGATGCCATCGTCGGTGTCTGCGATTAAATTTTCGAAGTCCCAGGTGCCGGGATTCAAGCTGATGTTGGTCATGCGAATGATAGGGAGGCGGTTCCAGCTTTCGGTGCGCATCGTGCCCGAGGAGCGCTGGAGGCCGATGAGATGGGCGGTTTCGCGGTTGGAGAGATAGCCGCGGAATTGGCCGTCTTTGATGATGTCGGTGCATTGGGCTGGGACGCCTTCGTCGTCGTAGGCGAAGCTGCCAAGGCCGGGGCCATGATCGATGCGGGCGTCAGCGACGACGTTGACGATGTCGGAGCCGTAGCGGAGTTTGTTGAGCTGATCGAGAGTGAGGAAACTTGTGCCGGCGAAATTGGCTTCCTGGCCGAGGACGCGATCGAGCTCGATGGGATGGCCGACGGATTCGTGAATTTGGAGGCCGAGCTGGCTACCGTCGAGGATGAGCGTGCCGGTTTTTTCCGGGCATTGCGCGGCGGAGTGGAGAGCGGCGGATTCTTCGGCGACGCGCGGGGCGTGCTTCAGGAGGTCGAGCGATTCGACGAGTTCGTAGCCCGCCAACATGTGCTGCCCACCAAAACTGTTGGGGTAGGAACGCTTCTGGATTTCGTCTCCCTGGAAGGACGTGGCAGCGATGCCGCAGCCGGTGATTAATTTGCGTTGATGAATGCGCGAACCGATGCTGGAGGCGAACCAAGAATCGATTTTGCGGAATTGCATGCCGGTTTCGGTAAGTGTGACGCCTTTGATGCGGCGCATTTCGGCGTCGGCGGCGAGGAGCAAGGCGAGTTGACTTTCGAGAGGAAGCTCGAAGGGATCTTTGCGAAACGGGCTTTGCCAGCTATCGATGTAGGGGGCTTCGGGAACCATTTCTACATCGCCGCGCTTCGCGAGAGCTGAGGCTTTGGCGATGGATACGGCTTGCGCGGCGCAAGCGGAAACACCTTCGCGCGTGAGGCGATCGGTCGAGGCAAAACCCCACGCGCCATTCGCTAGCGCCCGAACGCCGATGCCAATCGATTCAGATTGGGCTAGCGTACCGACTTGGCCGTTTTTCGTGGTGAGGTCGCGCTGGCGGAGATGCATTACGCGGACGTCGGCGTAGGTCGCGCCACGGAGGCGGGCGGTGTCGAGGGCGTTTACCGAGAGATCCCACATGAGAGTGAACCTGGAAAAGCTGAATTTAGTTTACAAGAAAAAGGGGCGCTTTTCGGCGCCCCTTTGGGAAGAAGAAAAGACGACGCGTAGGAATCGCCGTGCTACGTGCCTTCTTGCCACGATGCAAGGTAGTGTTCCTGTTCGGGCGTCAGTTTGTCGAGTTTGTGGCCCATGCTGTCCAGCTTGAGGCGGGCGATTTCCTTGTCGAGATTTTCCGGAACGACGTACACCTGCGGCTTCAGTTGCTTGTAGTTCTGGCGCAGGTACTCGGCGGAGAGGGCCTGGTTGGCGAAGCTCATGTCCATGACGCTGGCCGGGTGCCCTTCCGCTGTAGCCAGGTTGACGAGGCGGCCTTCGCCGAGGAGATAGACTTTGCGGCCGTCCTTCAGAAGATATTCATCCACTAATGGGCGAACTTCGCGTTTGCCGGAGGACATTTTTTCCAGCGAAGGAATATCAATTTCCACGTTGAAGTGGCCGGAGTTGCAGACGACCGCGCCGCTCTTCATGGCTTCGAAGTGCTCGCCGCGAATGACGCTCTTGTTGCCGGTGACGGTGATGAACACGTCGCCAAGCTTGGCGGCATCGGCCATGGGCATAACGCGGAAGCCGTCCATTACGGCTTCGATGCCCTTGGTCGGATCGATTTCGGTGATGATAACGTCGGCGCCGTGGCCCTTGGCGCGCATTGCGACGCCACGGCCGCACCAGCCATAGCCGGCAACGACGACCTTGAGGCCGGCGAGAAGAAGGTTGGTGGCGCGAATCACGCCGTCCAGCGTGGACTGACCTGTGCCGTAGCGATTGTCGAAGAAGTGTTTGGTTTCAGCGTCATTGACGGCGATGATTGGATACTTCAGCGTGCCGTCCTTGGCCATGGCGCGAAGACGAATGACGCCAGTGGTGGTTTCTTCCGTGCCGGCAATGACGTTGGCGACCAGATCGGTGCGCTTGGTCAAGAGCATGGTGACGAGGTCAGCGCCATCATCCATGGTGAATTGCGGCTGGTGTTCCAGGGCTGCGCGCAAGTGCGAGTAATACGTCTCGTTGTCCTCACCCTTGATGGCATAGGTCGGGATGTTGTAGTCGCGATTCAACGAAGCAGCAACTTCGTCCTGCGTGGAGAGCGGGTTCGACGCGCAAAGGACCGCATCGGCTCCGCCGTCGCGCAAGGCAATCATGAGGTTGGCGGTTTCGCTGGTCACGTGCAGACAAGCGGAAATGCGCAATCCCTTGAGCGGCTGCTCTTTTACAAAGCGCTTGCGAATCGATTCGAGGACGGGCATCTGGTTTCCAGCCCATTCAATTTTTCGCTTGCCGGCATCGGCCAATGCGATGTCTTTCACATCACCCTTTTTCAGTTCAGCGGTAGCCACACTTATTCTCCTTAGTCAAAAGTTTGCGCGGCGAAGAGGTTTCGCGCAGGAAAAACAGTTTGCCGGCACAGACTCCGGCGGTTGCTTCAGGCCTATCGGCGCGCGCCGACTTCCGCGGTGACTGCGGCTCCCAGGCCTGCCGCTTTGCGAAGTGCGTCGGCGCGATCCGTATGTTCCCAGGTGAAGCCGGGGCCGCTGCGGCCGAAGTGGCCGTAGGCAGCGGTAGGTTTGTAAATAGGACGGCGCAAATCGAGGGTTTCGATGATGCCCTTAGGCGTCAGTGCGAAATATTCGCGGATCAGCGCGGTGATTTTTTCTTCGGGAATGGCTGCCGTGCCGAAGGTGTCGGCCATCACGGAAACTGGCTCGGCTACACCGATGGCGTAGGCCAACTGTACTTCTGCCTTGCGTGCCAGTCCAGCTGCAACAACGTTTTTGGCGATGTAGCGAGCCATGTAGCAGGCGGAACGGTCCACCTTGGAAGGATCTTTGCCAGAGAACGCGCCGCCGCCGTGACGGCTGTAGCCACCATAGGAGTCCACGATGATTTTGCGGCCGGTCAAACCCGCATCGCCCATGGGGCCACCGATGACGAAGCGCCCTGTCGGATTAATGTGGTATTTGGTCTTGCTGTCGAGCATCGCGGCGGGAATGATGGGCCGAATGACGTGCTCGGTGACGGCGTCGCGCAAATCGGAGTTGGAAACTTTTTCGCTGTGCTGTGTGGAGATCACGACGCAATCGACGCGTGCGGGGCGGCCATCGCGATATTCGATGGTGACCTGAGACTTGCCGTCGGGCCGGAGAAAATCAACTTTGTTGGATTTGCGAATTTCCGAGAGGCGCTGCGTGAGGCGGTGGGCGAGCTGGATGGGCATGGGCATCAGTTCGTCGGTTTCGTCGCAGGCGAAACCGAACATCAGGCCCTGGTCTCCGGCGCCGCCCGTATCAACGCCCATGGCGATGTCCGGCGATTGGCGCTTGACGGTGCACAAGACGGCGCAGGTTTCGGCATCAAAGCCGAATTTCGCGCGGTCGTAACCGACGCCACGAATGGTGTCGCGGACCAGTGTGTCGTAGTCCAGAATGGCGCTGGTGGTGATTTCGCCGGCCACCATGGCCAAGCCCGTCGTCACGAGGGTTTCGCAGGCGACGCGGCCCCGGGGATCGACCTTCATGACTTCGTCGAGGACAGCATCGGAAATCTGGTCAGCAATTTTGTCTGGATGGCCTTCGGTGACGGACTCCGAAGTAAACAGGAAGTTGCGCAAGGCTTCGCTCAAAACACGTTCTCCTTCGTGAACGCGGCGTTCGAGCCGCTGGGATACAGCATTTTACGGCGTATTGATTTGACTCTACCAAGCTAACATTGCGGGCACCAAGAATCAACGTATTGACGTTAAACGACTTGCAGGTGCATTGAACGGTCGTAAATAGGGGTTGAACGGCGCCTCGGCGCATTGAACGGAACGGAGATTTGCCACCTAGGCGGTGTCCTCATCGTCATCGAGCTGCACTTCGAGCTTGCCTTTGGTCTTTTTGGCCATCAGGTAGGAGCGTATAAACGGATCGATGTCGCCGTCCATAACGCGGTCGACATCGCCGACGCTGAACTTCGTGCGGTGGTCCTTGATCATGCGGTAAGGCTGCATGACGTAGGATCGAATCTGGCTGCCGAAGGAGATGTCGAGTTTGCTCTCGTCGAGCTTATCGGTGTGCGCCTGGCGTTTCTGGATTTCGAGGTCGTAAAGGCGGGAGCGCAACATCTTCATGGCCATTTCGCGGTTCTTGCCCTGGCTGCGCTGAGCCTGGCAGCCGACGACGATGTTGGTTGGAATGTGAGTGATGCGCACCGCGGTTTCCACTTTGTTGACGTTCTGTCCGCCCTTGCCGCCGGAGCGGAAGGTATCAACGCGCAGATCTTCGGGGCGTATGTTGATTTCGATGCGGTCATCGATTTCAGGAATTACGAAAACGGAGGCGAAGGAGGTGTGGCGGCGGGCCGCCTGATCAAAGGGAGATATGCGGACGAGGCGGTGCACGCCGGTTTCTCCCGCGAGCAAGCCGTAGGCGTTTTCTCCAGCGAATTGAATTGTGGCGGACTTGATGCCCGCTTCCTCACCGGGGGTTTCGTCGAGCAAGGTGGCGTCCAAACCCTTTCGCTCCGCCCAACGGAGGTACATGCGGAGCAGCATGGAGGCCCAGTCCTGCGACTCGGTGCCGCCGGCGCCAGGCTTGATGGTCATGATGGCGTTGAGGTGATCGGTTTCGCCGGAGAGCAGCGTTCTGGTTTCGAGGTCGCTGATGAATGTTTCCGCGCTGGTGAGTTCGCGGTCCAGATCTTTCAGAAGATCAGCGCGCTGCTGGGCGTTGGTTTCTTCGGACGCAAGGCTGACATAGGTCTCGATGTCGCCAGAAATGGAAGCGAGCTTTTCGTCGGCGGCAATCTGTTCTTCGGCACGCTTACGATCGCGGAGGACGGCTTGGGCTTCTTCCTGGTTGTTCCAGAAATCGGGATTAGATACGCGGGTTTCGAGAGTTTTCAGGCGCTCGCGGTATTGCGGGGCGTCAAAGAAAGCTCCGCACGAGGGTAATGCGGGGCTTCAGGAGTTCGAAACGGTGCTGCAGATCTTCAAGAATCATTCGGCTCGCCAGTCTCTGTAAATTTAACTTTTTTCGCGCGACTTCGTTTTTTGGTTACTCAACTCAGCGATTGTTTACGCCGTAGCTTCCGCTTTCCTTGGCTTCCAGGAAATCACTAACAGAATAGCGGAAACCAGCACGCAGAGCCAAGCGAACCAATCGCCGAGACGGGTGTAGATGGTTTTGTCGGTGCGAAAATCGTATGGCAAATCCGTTGCGGCACGAACGTCCCGCGGCAAGGGGCGGAAGATCCGGCCATAGGGATCAATCGAAGCGGTGATGCCGCTGTTCGTGGTGCGGACAATCCAGCGGCGGTTTTCGACCGCGCGAACGCGGGCCATGCGCAGATGCTGCTCCGCCGCGGCGGAATGACCGAACCAGCCGTCATTCGAAATGTTCACGAAAAGGTCCGCGCCGTTGGCGGCGAAGCGGCGAATTTCTCCAGCGTAGATGGCCTCATAGCAAATGAAGACGCCGAGCGTATAGCCGTTCGAAAGATGCGCGACGGCATAGGTTTTGCCTTTGCGAAAGCCGCCGACTTCGCTTGATACGTTGGACACCACGCGATGGATGAGCGGAAAAGGCTCGTATTCGCCGAAGGGGACGAGGTGAATTTTATCGTAAGAAAAAACGCGGTTGCCTTGCGGGCTGAACATCAACGCGCTGTTGTAGGGAATCATTGCGTCGTGGGAAGAGGCACCAGCCGGAACGGACTCCCGCTTCCACTCGACGACCCCCGCAATAAACGGATTTTGAAAACGAATCGCCAGATTCGAAGCGAGGGCCGCAAAGCGGCGGTCCTGATAGGAAAAAGGCGCGGGCGCTTCCGGCCAAATCAGCAAGTCGGGATGGTGCGCGGAAGGCGCGAGGCTGAAGCGCTGAACCTCATCCAGATCGGAGGTGTGCTGCGCGAACCAGTCGTTCGGGTACTGGTCTCGCTCGGGGAAGTCGAGCTGCACGGCGCGGGCCGTATGATTTGCGACCGGCACGGGCACGAACCGCGGGCCAACCAACATAACCACAAGAACCGCTACGGCTGCGCCGGCGAGTATGGCGAGGCGCTGCCTGAGCGGGCGCGTTGTGTCCACGTCGGTCCAGGCGAGCAGAGCGTTAAAGGATGCGACAAGAAACGACAAACCGGAAATGCCGGTGATGGTGGTCAGTTGCACGAGCGCGACATTCGCCGCTGCTGGATAGCCCAGGAGGTTCCACGGAAAGCTAATTTCGGGCAGCCAGGTTCGAAACATCTCGAAGGTGACCCAGAAAAACGGCGCGCCAAAGCATGCCAGCGCGATCCTGCGGCGAGAAACACGATGGATGGCCCAAGTCGCCGCGCCGTTGCCCGCGGCCCAAACCGAGGCAATCAACAGCAACACACCCCAACCGCCCGCGGGCGAAAGACCGCCGTGAACGGCCAGCACCTCGGCAATCCACGGCACGGAGGTCAGCACAAAGCAAATTCCGTGGAGAAATCCGCAGCCAAAGGCGACGCGCGGGGTTGCTCCGAAAAGCGCGATCAGCAGAACGCCAACGCAAATCCAGGAATAAATACCGAGATAAAATCCTGTGTAGGAAAACGAAAGCGCCGCGCCGGAAACCGCGGCGATAAGAAGCCTCATCCAGGACGGAGTTTCACTTCCCGGATGTGGGCGAAAATAGCGGAGCCACGAACGCGCCGACATCAGCGCTTCACGATGGCTTTGAAGCCAGCTTGCTCGAGGCCTTTCCTGGCATTGTCGGCGGATTTTTGATCGGGGTAGGGGCCGACGAGCACATGGAAATACTTGTCGGACTGCGGTGGCTGGACGAAGGTCGGAAAATTTTTCTTGCGCAAAGTATTCGCGAGCGTCATGGCGTCGGCTTCTTTGGTGAGGGCGGCAACTTGCAAGTTCAGTCCGGCGGGGGAACCGGAGGCCGGAGCGGGATTCGCCTTTGCAGCGGCGTTCACCTGCTTGGGGTTGGCGCTCTTTCCGATGGCGGACACCGGCGCCGGCGACGAGTTCACTGCAGGTTTCAAGCGATCATCGGTCTTATTCGAATCGCCTGCGTGATAAAACTCAAAATCTGGAGGTGCGGCCGAGTCCGCGGAAGGTTCAGAAGGCGTGGCAGCAGCCGGCTTCTTGCGGGAATTTCTGGCCGGAGTTTCGTCCTTCGGTAAAACGGTGGAGTCGGGCAGTCCGTGAATTCCGGAGGCAGCGCGCACCTGACCACTCGATTGGTCTCGCCCCATAACGAAACCGAGCGTGAAAAATAATCCCGAAAACAGCAGCATCAGCATGAACAAGCCGATGACATGCCGCCCTTCGAGCACACGCTCGCGAGTGCTTCCTCTTTTGCCCCCAGAAGGCATTCTTACTTTTTCGATCCTCCTAACGCTTGAACCCAACTATTAATGATATCGATGGGCAGGGGGAAAACAATCGTTGTGTTCTTCTCGACACCTATCTCGGTCAGAGTTTGCAGGTAGCGCAGCTGAATGGCAGAGGATTGCGTCTCGAGAACTTTCGCGGCATCGGCTAGTTTTTGTGACGCTTCGAATTCACCTTGGGCGTGAATGACCTTCGCGCGGCGCTCGCGTTCCGCTTCGGCTTGCTTGGCGATGGCGCGCTGCATTTGTTCGGGAATGTCTACCTGCTTTACTTCGACCTTCGAGACTTTAATGCCCCAGGGCTCCGTGTCCTGATCGAGGATAATCTGCAGCTTGCCATTCACTTTGTCGCGCTGCGAGAGAATTTCATCCAATTCAAACTGGCCAACGACGCTACGCAATGTGGTCTGCGCGAGCTGCGACGTCGCGTACTGATAGTTCTGCACCTGCGAGAGAGCGAGGTTCGCGTCCACCACGCGAAAGTAGCAGACGGCGTTCACTTTCACGGAGACGTTGTCGCGCGTGATGATGTCCTGCGGTGGAACGTCGAGCGTCTCGAGGCGCAGGCTGATCCGATAGAGCGTTTCAATGGGCCAAAGGACCAAGTTGATACCCGCGCTCTTGGCATCGGGAATCAAGCGGCCCAACCTAAGAACCACGCCGCGCTCCCATTCCTTGATGATGTAAAGTGAGTTCCAAATCCAAATCAGAAAGATCCCTACAGCCACAGCCAAGGCAATAAAAGGGAATTCCATTTCTACCCTCCAGAACGTGTGTGCATTCTACTTGTTTTCCGCGACCGCCGCTTCTTCTGGTTCAACGTGCAACTTGAGTCCATCCACGCTGCGAACCCGCACCGGCTTCCCCTCCGACACCGCGCGCGGGGAGACAGCTTGCCAAAGCTCGCCATGAACGCGAATCATCCCTTCGGTGCCAGCGCCCAATCCAGAAATCGCAATTCCCTCTTCGCCGATCAACTCTTCTTTTCCCGTTGTGGGTTTCCACGACCGGGATTGAAGGACGCGCCTCATCAAAAATACGGTGATGAGCGCGAACGGCAGGGTAGCGGACAAAGCCACGCCCAGACTCACTCCTCCGGCTGTGAGCGGCGAGCGAATCAAAAACAGGGCGCCTAGAAACATCGCAATCACACCACCAATAGCAAGTACGCCGTGGCTTGTGAACTTTGCTTCCAGAATGAATAACGCGAGTGCCAGCAGTATCAGCAGCACTCCCGCGATATTTACCGGCAGCAGGTGCATTGCATAAAGCGCCAGCACTGCGCAGATTCCGCCAATCACGCCCGGCGCAACCATTCCCGGATGCGTAAACTCCGTGTACAGCCCAAGCACTCCCACCAACAGAAGCACGAAGAAGACATCCGGCTCCACGATGCGCGCAAGAAAACTTTGCCTGGCGGACAACTGGAATGGAGTGATGGATGCATTCTTGAGCGAGAGCGTCGTCCTGGTCCCATCAAAACGAGTGATCGTCCGACCATCGAGCTGTCGCACAAGGTCTTCCGGCGACGTCGCGATCAAATCGATCAACTTCCCGTCGAGCGCCTCTTTTTCCGTAAAAGCTTTCGCGTCGGTCACCGCGGTCTCAGCCAGCGCTGGATTGCGCCCGCGCTTTTCCGTATAGCTCCGCAGAAAAGCCTGCGCGTCGTTCAGAATTTTCCTTTTCATCGTTTCATCAATCTGCAGTTGGAAGCCGCCAATGGCCACTATTGGCGAAGCCGCTCCTGTGTGGGTTGCAGGCGCCATTGCAGCGACGTCCGCGGAGAGCAGGATGTAAAATCCAGCCGAAGCGCCTCGCGCACCGGTCGGCGAAACATAGACGGCCACCGGCACGGGCGAAGCCAAAATATGCTGAATGATGTCGGTCATGGACGAACTCAGCCCGCCCGGCGTATCCATCGTGATGAGCACGAGCGCTGCCTTCCGTTTCGCGGCGTCTTCCAGTCCCTCATCCATGTATGTGGCGAGCACTGGTTCCACTTCGCGGTCGAGATCCAAATGCAATACCACCGAGTTACCGGGATGCTCATCGGCAGTCGCCTTGGGAAGAAGGAGCGCTGTTGCGGCGAAGCACAAACCACAAACCAGCGTAAACGCCGAAGCCTTGAAAATTCTCAAACGATAAAACGGTTGAAGCAAACGATAAGCGCTCATTTCGCGCCTCCAGACGGTTTCACCTTCTGCAAATGCTCCAGCAATTCCTTGGCATCGGCATACTTTGGCGCAAGTTTAAGCGCCTTCTCGGCTTCTACGCGCGCCAGCTCCGGTTTCTTCTGTTCCAGATAGACGCGCGCGAGGGTGGTGCGCACCGCGGCGGAGTCTCGGATTTCCAGCGAAGCCTGAAGCTCTTTCGCGGAATCATCCAGTTTGCCGCGACGCCGGTAAACTTCAGCAAGCCCGTTGTGCGCCGAAGCATTTCCAGCGTCCGCGGCAAGCGCGGCGCGAAATTCACTTTCCGCTGCGTCCACGCGCCCTGCGGAAAGCTCCTGCCGCCCACGGCGGATGTGCGCTGCAGGAGTGTCCGCGCCCGCCGCTGCGGCAGAGTTCGCGGCATCCCCGGCGGACACGATTTCCAATCGCAGGGCGGTAGTATCCAATTCCGTGCGCACGCGCTCCAAGCGCGCCAGCGTATCTTTTCTTGTGTCCTTTGCGTCTTTCGCATCCAGCCGAATCACCGGCAAAGCATCAGGGCCGAATGTCTCCGCCGCGCTCTCGCGCTCTTCATCCGCTTCCGTCTTCTTCCCCGCCTTTTCCAGCGACAAAATGGTCATTGCGCGATTTTCGACGCTATCCGGCTCACGCCCGGAAGCCTCGCGAAAATAGTCGGCGGCAGCGGTGAATTCGTTTGCCTCCAATGCCAGCAATCCCAGATTGAATGGGTAAGTGTCCTCATCGGGATCGAGCTCTGCCGCGCGCTTCAGATCGCTCACGGCAGCTTGCGCTTTGCCCTGTCGCGCGAGTGCCAACGCGAGATTATTCAAAATCTCCGGCAGGTCCGCGCCGGAAACCATGTTGTTCCTCAACGCCTGCTGAAGCGACGTGAAGACTTCCTCGGCACGGTCCGTCTGATTCATCTGCAATCGGCAGACACCAGTTGCAAACAACGCCTCAACATAGCGGTCGTGCGACTTGGGAACCTTGGCAAACCAGATGAGTGCGGAATCGCAATCGCGCCGCGCGTAATATGCGTCGGCAATGGCGAAATCGGGATCCGGCCATTCGGGCTCGAGCCTCGCGGCTTCCCGCAGCTCGCGGAACCGGACATCGTCATCGGTAGCCAGCGAGCCACGCGCGTAGTGTTCGAAGGCATCCAGTCGAAGCGGCCTCTGCGCTTTAGAGAATTCCTGGAGACTCCGCGAATAGGAGTGATCATTCGCGCTGATCAGCCGCCACAACAAACGTAAATGCAAGTCCATCAACGAATCAAGCGGCCCTGTTTCACGCACAGCAGGAAGCAGGCGCGTGGGGTTCACGCGAAGAATTTGTGACTCCACAGAAAGCGATTGCCCGTCGGACGTAAACCTGCCAAACACCACGAAGTCAGCGTCGAGATTCTGGGCGATGCGCAGCATCGAAGCGCGGCTCAACTTCGCATTGGGCGGAAGCCCCGAGCGCTCGAGCTCGCCCGCACGGCCACTGTGTGAATACACCTGCTGCCCCGCCGCGGAAAGCCGCTGGATGGTCAACTCTTCCAGTCCCTCGCCGAGCCAGTCCAGACGCGGCGAAGCCCCGGCGTTTTCAAAAGGAAAAACAAGATAAATTCCTTGCTGGGAAGATTCGGAGGGAGCGCTTTGTGCAACCGCAGAAGATTGTTGCGCGAGGATGGGAACGGTGACCGCTCCGGATAATGCAATCGCCGCCCAAAAAACCAACCCCAACCAATGCGCGCTGAATACAGGCCGCTTCATGTTTCATTCATTGTAGCAGAGGAGCCGCATAGCGTTGACTGGGAGGATTCATTGCACTGAGTATTTGATTCGTACCCGAATGGACGGAAAAACGGAATCAAGCGGAGAGCTGCGCACTCATTGAGGTGATTATACGCGCAGGCATTAAGGGGCGCTAAAAAATGGTTGTTATGAAGGGAACATGCCGCCGAAAAAACAACTGATCTTACAATTGGAATTGCGCGATCAGAACTGCCCCGGGGCGACTAAAGCTGCTGCGCAGGTTCCACCGGCTTGGGCGTAAGTATTTCCTGTATCGAAGGATCCTTCAAAGCGGCGCCAAAGGCAGGATCCTTCTTCACGTCCGCGAAATCCTTAAATCCTTCGTCTTTTGCCTTGCGGAGGTAGTGAAGGCACTTTTCGACATCGCCTGCCTGCGCGTAGGACTTGGCCAACATGAAGTAGAAACGCCCGCGGTCTCCTACCGACCTATCCTGAAGGATGGAGCCGCTGCGCGAGCCGTTGTGCTCGAAAATCTGGGGATCCAGATCCAGGGCCCGTCGGAAGGAGGAGATCGCCTCCTCGTATTTGCGCTCGCCGAAATAGGCGTATCCAAGATTGCTGTAGAGCACGGCCATGTCGTCGCGCATCGTGATGGCCTTCTGATAGGCCTTCACGGCTTTATCGTACTTCTTGCGCTGATACCAGATGGTCCCAACATTGTTTTCGGCGTCGGCATACTTGGGGTCGACCTTTACAGCTCTTTCGTAATATTTCAGCGCGATGGAGAGTGCTTCCTGCTGGTGCAGGGCAATCCCGAGCTTGTTCAGGTAGACGGGGTTGTGCGGGTTTTGATCGGACAGCTTCTTGAATACCCCGGCGGCCTCGGGGAATTGCTTGCGCACCATGTACAAGTCGCCCAACTGCTCATCGCTGAGTTCCGGATGGACCACAATGACGGGATCCTGCGGCGAGGGCACTTGCGCCACGCCGGGAGCCATCACCATAGCACGCGCTTCTTCGACAGTTTGACCTGCTGCGGGAATGGAAAGAGACAAGAGAAGAATGCTTACTGGAAACGCCACTCGAACAGGAGTCATGGCGAATCTCCCTTCTCCGGCTGAGGCTTGGCCTTGTCGGGATCCTTCTTCTTGCCCCCAAATATACCAAAGATCTTCTGTAAAGGGTTCTTTTTCTTTTCGGTGGGTGGCGCATGGGGGTCCGTTCCCTGGCCCGTTGCGCCGGGTGGCCGGTTCGGATCATAGGGGGTTGCTGTCGGATTCCCGTTCGCATCGGTCTGCCCAGGTTTCGCTGGGTCGCCGCCAAAAACGTGCGACAGCCAGGAACTGGAGGATGCAGTGGCGTTGCGTCCGCCGTGCAATTCGCAGAACTCGGTCGGCGCCGAACCCGCAATGTAAACTTCTTCTTGAGTCGTAGGACAGCTCGGCGTGGCAATCTGCTGCGATTCCGGATCGATTAAAACCGACTGCACGCCATCGGGCATCGCGAAATCCTTGACGTCACGGTACGCGGCAAGCGACGTCGCGCGCAGCATGAAATCCGCCCAGATGGGTGCGGCCGCTGCGCCACCTGTCAAGCCCAGGTCGCGATTGTCGTCAAAGCCGATCCAGATCACCGTCAGCAGATTCGAGGTGTAGCCCGCGAACCAGCCGTCGCGTGAAGTTCCCGTCTTTGCGGCTGCAGGGAGAGTGAATCCGCGCGCGCGAACTCCCGCCCCTGTCCCCTTGTTGAGAACGTCTTTGAGCAAGCTGGTCACCAGGTAGGCGACACGCGGATCGAGCACCTGATGCGTTTGCGGCGCAAATTTTTCGAGCACGCTGCCGTCCGCGCTGACGACACTGTGCAAGAATTGCGGCTCAGCCCTCACGCCGCCATTCGCAAACGCGGTATATCCTCCCGCGACGTCAACCGCAGTCATTTCGTAAGCGCCGAGTGCCACCGCCGGCGTCGCTTGAATGTTGTTGCCAAGCCCCATTTTGCGCGCTATCTGGACCACGCGCCCATAGCCGATCAGCTCAGCCACTTTCACCGTCGCCACGTTCAGGGAATTCGTCAGCGCCGTGCGCACCGTGACGTGGCCCATGAATTTTTCGCCGTAGTTGTTCGGCGTGTACTCTTTGTTGTCGAATTCAAAGGTCGTTGGCTCGTCGTCCACCGTGGTTGCCGGTGTAATCACAGGCTGCACGCCATCCACGGCATTGTCGAAAGCCGCCGCGTAGACAAACGGCTTGAACACTGAACCCGGCTGCCGGTGCGCCAGCGCGTGGTTCAGCTGGCTCTGCCCGTAATCGCGCCCGCCGATGACTGCCTTGATTTCGCCTGTCCGCGGATCGATCGACACGAGCGCAACCTGCACCTGCGGAACGATCTCGTTGCTTCCCTTCTTCGCTGCTTCTTTGCGCCACTTCTCATATCGCTTCGCCAGCAGCAAGTCCACGTTCTTCACGCCCGCGTCCACCGCGGCTGCCGCAGCGCGCTGCAATGACGGGTCCAGCGTGGTGTATACGCGGTAGTTCTCGCTCAGCAATTCGTTTTCGGAATATTTGTCCAGCAGATGGTCCTTGACCATATCGACGAAGTACGGCGCTTCGCTGGCCGAGCCCGCCGTGCGCACGATCTTGAGCGGCGCCTTCTTTGCCTCTTCGAAATCGTCCTGCGTGATGTACTTGTTATCGAGCATTTGTGTCAGCACGCGGTCGCGCGCCTGTGCTCCGCGTTCCGGATGCCGGTCCGCCGACGAATAATAATTGGGAGCGCGAATAATCCCGGCCAGATAGGCGCATTCCGCAATCGAAAGCTGCCGCATGTCCTTGCCGAAGTAGGTCACACTCGCTTCGGAAAAACCTCGGATTCCGAAGCTTCCACGATTGCCGAGGTACACTTCGTTGGCATACAGCTCAAAAATTTGCTGTTTGTTGAAGCGCTGCTCGAGTTCGATCGAGATCATGGCTTCCGCAAGCTTGCGGCGCCATTTGCGGTCTGTGGATAGAAAAAACGTGCGCGCCACCTGCATGGTGATGGTGCTCGCACCTTGATAGTTACCCGAACTGTGCCGGATATCGGCCCACGCCGCACCCGCGATGCGAATGAAATCAAACCCGCCGTGGTCGAAAAACCGTTTGTCCTCGGCCGATAAAATCGCGTGCACGAGATCCGGCGGCAAATCTTCGTATCGCACCGGCCGCCGCTTTTCTCGCGCACTGTCAAACAGATTGCTGATCAGCTCCGGCTCGATCTGCGCGGCATCCAGACTCCCGCCGCCAGCGAGCGGCCGAATGGAACGGATCGCTTTGGCACCGAACTGCACCGCCAGCGCATTGGACCCGCCGAAATACGACAGTTTCGAAGGCCGTATGTCCACGGTGTTTCCCTGCACCGTAAACTGCCCCAGCGAGTTGTCGTCCACTTCAGGCCGGTAGCCGACACGCGTCAAATAGGTGACCAGATCGTCCGCCGTCCACGTCTGCCCGGTGGAGATATATTCCGGCGCCGAAAAAATCTGCGTCGTGTTTTGCAGAATTTTTCCAGAGAGCCGCGCGTCGATCATGCGCGAATACTTGACGTAGTAAAAAGTAAAGATACCGCCCGCGGTGACAAACAGGAGAAAGACGGTTCCCAGAATCGTTAAGCCGATTTTGGATGTGAAAAAAGTTTTTTTAATGCGGATGCGCAAACGGCAGCTCCCGGGGCTGAAAATCTATTGTCTCGCAATGCTGCCCACTAAGAAAGACGGAGTTCACGCGCAAAATGTTGCCTGAAACAAGGGTGGTCGCTCCGCATCGAAGTGCCGCAGCGCGGCCGCTCGAAAAAAATCTCACTTCCCTACGTAAGGGATTTATTCTCGGAGGAAGGCGAGAAGTGCAACTCGGTGCTGTAGAAAAGCAGGTCGACTGGCACCGTATAATCCAGCGTTATCTTGACGGCGGACGGCGTAATCGTGATCTTGATGTCCTCGCGCTTTGCCGGAATCTCTAAATCCTGAACCACTTTGAAAACATTTTCGCGAAGTTGCTCGTCGGTGTAACGGTTCACTATGCCAAACCGCGCCTGCTCCTGCATTTTATCCTGGAGTTGGTATTCCGAAACGAACGGCGGCACCAGCTTGACCCCCAAATAGATGAGGACCACCACAACGCCAATGAAAAGTACGGTCTTGAGCTTGCCTTCGCCGCGCTCGGAGCGCCGGCGTTTCAGCAGAGTTCTTGACTGGATGCCATCGAAGTCCAAGTAAATCATCTCCGGGCGCCGCTTGCTGCCGGAAAATGGCGGCACCGTGCGGCAGGATCACTGGCCGTCTCTAACAACCAACGCTAGCACCCTGTCCACGGAGTGTCGAGAATTTGCCGCTGGCCCTGTACCCGGAAAGCTACCTGTCCTGGAGGCGCCGCTTAATAGGCTCGGGCAAATATGGCGCGTTCTGGTGCAGGTTTGCCGCAGTAGACGCACGTGCCGGGGCCGCTCGGGCGCGCGCTTCCTTCTCCAAGGCTCTGGTCCATCGGTATGCACCGCATCGTAGCCCGCGTTTCTTCCTTGATCTTGGCTTCACACTCCGAACTTCCGCACCAACAGGAATACGCGAAGCCATTCTCGACAGCCTTCTTCAAATCGTCGTAAGTCTTCGCGTCATGCGTGTTAGCCCGGCGGAACGCCAGCGCCTTGTCGTGCAGGGCCTGCTGAATTTCCGCGAGCAGCTTGTCGATCGTCTGCGGCAGTCCCGCGAGCGGCGCGCTAACCTTCCCTTCTCTCCCAGGGCGATCCCGCCGCGCCAAAACCGCGGCCTGGTTCGCCACGTCTTTGGGTCCGAGTTCCACGCGCACCGGCACGCCGCGCATCTCCCAATCATTGAATTTCCAGCCCGGACTTTGGCCTTCACGCTCGTCCAAGGTCACACGCACGTTCGCGGCAACCAACTCAGTTTTGAGCTTGCGCGCCGCGTCCATCACGAGAGCCTTCTCATCGTCTTTCTTGAAAATGGGCACAACCACGACTTGATACGGCGCCAGTTTCGGCGGCAGTACCAATCCCTGGTCGTCGCCATGCACCATAATGATCGCGCCAATCACCCGCGTCGAAAGCCCCCAGGAGGTCGTCCAGCAATGCTGCAATTGCCCGCCCTGGTCCAGATATTTCACCTCAAACGCCTGCGCAAAATTCTGCCCCAGGAAATGCGAGGTTCCCGATTGCAGCGCCTTGCCATCGCCCATCATGGCTTCGATGGAATACGTAACGTCCGCCCCCGCAAATTTTTCAGCGTCCGATTTTTTCCCGGCAATCACAGGAATCGCTGCGTCGTTAATTGCAAAGTCCGCGTAAATATCCAGCATCTGGCGCGTCTCGATTTCCGCTTCTTCTTGCGTAGCGTGCGCCGTATGCCCTTCCTGCCAGTAAAACTCCAGGGTTCGCAAAAACAGCTTCGTCCGCAATTCCCATCGCACCACGCTGTTCCACTGGTTCATCAAAACCGGCAAATCCCGATACGACTGAATCCACTTTGACCACATGTGCCCAATAATCGTTTCCGAAGTTGGCCGTATCACCAGCGGCTCGGCCAATTTCTCCCCGCCGCCAATCGTCACCACGGCCAGTTCCGGCGAAAATCCTTCGACGTGGTGCTTTTCCTTATCAATAAAGCTCCGCGGAATCAGCAGCGGAAACGCCACGTTCTGGTGCCCCGTTGCCTTGAACCGCCGGTCCAGCGACCCCTGCATGTTCTCCCACAGGGCCCACCCATACGGCCGCACAATCATGCAGCCGCGCACCGGCGCATAATCGGCAAGCTGCGCCTTCAAAACGAGTTGGTTGTACCACTCGGAAAAATCTTCGGCGCGTGTAGGAAGCTTTTCTTCGGCCATGCGGCGGTTAGTCCGTTCCCCTCAGAAGCAATATTTTCGTCCAGGTAAACTCAAAAGCGTAGCGGACGCGTCGCAACGTGTCAACGAAAGCGCCGGGGTAAACCCGACGCTATATGGCTGTCGCCGAGGCATACTGTTTTCCCCTTTCCTCATTCAGGTTTCCCCTGATGGAGCGCGTCCGCAAACCCTCCACAATAGAGAAGACGCTTAAATCTGAGGGGAGATCGATCATGTCCGAAGCAAAGAAATGCGCCCATCCAAACTTTAGCTGCAAGGCACCGGAAGGAAAAGCCTACTGCGGCGTTCAATGCGAAACCGCGGCGAAAACCCCTGACATTGACTGCAAGTGCGGCCATCCCGGCTGCAAAGGTCGAGCGATGTAGGCACCTCGAGCGCGGAACGATATCGGGTACGGCCTCCGTTCGGGCTTTCCCAGCCTCCCGCAGCGCTGCGCACTTGCTCATGATCGTCTTGACGAGTCCATCTCTCGAAGCTCCCGTTAAGGTCGACCTGTCCAACGCCTGGAAGAGTTGGGACAGGATGCTCGACGCTGCCATCACCCTGCTTCCCAACCTGATTCTTGCCCTGTTAATTCTCGTCATCTTCTTGATCGTCGCAGGGATAGCAAAGTCACTGGTTCGCAAGGTTAGTCAACGCAGGAAGCAGCACAGAAATCTAGGCCTGTTGTTGGGTCAACTGGCGCATTTGAGCGTCATCGTCATAGGCATTCTCACCGCCATCTCCGCCGTCGCGCCTTCCTTCCATACCGCGGACCTCATAAAAATGCTTGGCATCGGCAGCGTGGCCATCGGCTTCGCGTTCCAGAATATCCTCCAAAATTTCCTCGCCGGCATCCTTATCCTGATGCAGGAACCGTTTGAAATCGGCGACTGGATCAACATCACCGGCCTGGAAGGCCGCGTCGAAGACATTCAAACCCGCGCCACGATCGTTTCCACATCCAAAGGTCAGCGCATCGTAATACCGAACGCCGTCATCTTCACCAACCCCGTCGTCGTTGGCAAACCCACCGTCGCTCCCGATCCGGCTCATTCTTCCCAGTGATTCAGGCCCACGTACGCTTCTTTGTCTCAGGCCCGCCACGGTTAACGCCTGCGCAATACTTTTCGCGCAGACCTTGACTGTTCCCAGCCTTTCGTCACAATAGAGGCAGTTCCCTTCCAGAATTTCCCTTGGCAATCGGCTGCCCCTTCTCGGTCGAAATCCATGAAGTGCGTTTTGCGGAGCATGCGTCCTGATGCTTCGTTTTGTTTCGATTTCTCCGGGGAAAGCATTTATGCCGTTCTCTGACATCATTTTAACCGGCTCGTACGACCCTCGCCTTGTAGCCCTGTCCGTCGTCATTGCGGTCCTGGCGTCCTACGCCGCCCTCGACCTTGCCGGCCGCGTCACCTCTGCCCGCCGCAAGGCACGGGCCCTCTGGCTCGCTGGCGGAGCGCTCGCCATGGGTACCGGCATTTGGTGCATGCACTACATCGGCATGCTCGCTTTCCGTCTCCCCATCCCAGTGCTCTACGACTGGCCCACTGTTCTGCTCTCACTTCTCGCCGCGATTCTGGCTTCCGCGGTTGCGCTGATTGTTGTCAGCCGCGAATCCATTAGCACGCGTTCCGTCTTGTCAGGTTCACTGGCTATGGGCGGGGGGATTGCCGGCATGCACTACATCGGCATGGCCGCCATGCGGCTGGACGGCCAATGCCATTACTCCGTGCCCCTGGTGGTACTCTCCGTCCTCCTCGCCGTGGGAATTTCGGTCGTTGCGATTTTGCTCATATTTTGTTTTCGCGCCCAGACCGCCTCCTGGAGTTGGCAGAAGGGCCTCAGCGCCGTCGTCATGGGCGCCGCCATTCCCGCTATGCATTACACCGGGATGGCCGCCGCAAGCTTCATGCCTTCGCATGCCGCTCACGGAAATCTCTCCCATGCCCTGAGTGTCTCTTCGCTCGGCACTTTGGGAATTACCCTTGTCGCTTTCGTTCTTCTCGGACTCGCACTCGTGACGTCCTTGGCCGATCGCCTATTCCTCGCGCAAAAGCACGAACTGGAAACAAGCGAGCAACGTTTTCGCGCCGTGTTTGAGGGCGCCGCTCTGGGTATTGCTATCGCCGAGTTGGCCGACGGCCAAATCGTGGCCATAAATCCAGCCTACGAAAAAATGCTGGGATGCTCCACGGAAGATTTAAAGACGATGGAAAGCTTCAACAACCTTACGCATCCTGACGACCGCGGGCAGGACAAAGAACTCATTGCCCGTCTTGCTGCTGGAGAAGAGGACTACGTAACGGTCGAAAAGCGTTACTTGCCCAGCGATGGTCGCGTGGTCGTGACCAATATCGGCGTCTCCTTGTTGCGCGACAGCGAAGGAAAGCCCCAGTTTGTTATGGCCATGGCCATGGACATTACGGAACGCAAGCGCGCCGAAGCGGAGCTGCAGAAAGCCAAGGAAGCCGCGGAAGCCGCCAACGAAGCCAAGAGCACCTTCCTCGCCACGATGAGCCACGAAATTCGCACTCCCATGAACGGCATTATCGGCCTTACGGAACTCGTCCTCGACAGCGATCTTTCCCACGAGCAGCGTGAAAACCTGGACCTCGTCCGCACTTCCGCCGACTCTCTCCTTTCCATCATCAACGACATCCTAGACTTCTCCAAAATAGAATCCGGCAAGTTCGAACTCGAGACCATCCCGTTCGACCTTCGCGAAAGCCTCGGCGAAACCATGCGCTCCCTCGCTTTCCGCGCTCAACAAAAAGACCTTGAGCTCATCTGTGACGTCGCACCAGATGTTCCTGAACCCTTGTTGGGCGACCCCGGCCGTTTGCGCCAAATCCTGATCAATCTTGTAGGTAACTCCATTAAGTTCACCGAAAGGGGCGAGATTTTCGTGAAAGTCACCGAAGAATCTCAGCAATCCAACGCCACCTGCTTGCATTTCTGCGTCAAAGACACCGGTGTTGGCATTCCAGAAGATAAGCAGGCAAAGATCTTCGAGCCTTTCTCGCAAGCTGATGGCTCTATGGCCCGCAAGTATGGCGGCACTGGTCTCGGCCTTACCATCTCCGTCCGGCTTGTCGAAATGATGGGCGGCCGTGTTTGGCTCGAAAGCAAAGTCGGCGAGGGCAGCACCTTCCATTTCACTATTAAATTGGGAGTCCAGGTCACCCCTAGCTCCCCCGCCCCCGACACTCTGCAAAATCAGTTGCGCGATCTGACCGCCCTTATCGTTGATGACAATTCCACAAACCTCCGGCTCTTGCGGGAGATGCTGAACCGCTGGGGCATGATTACGCGAACCGCTGACGGCGGCAAAACGGCTCTTCACGAACTCGATGTTGCAAAAAACGAGGCCCAGCCGTTTTCCTTGATTCTCCTCGATGGGCAGATGCCGGAAATGGATGGATTCACCCTGGCGGAGAAAATAAAAGCGGATCCAGCCTGGCAGGCCACGCCGCTCATCATGCTCACCTCCGCCGGCCGCACTGGCGACGCAGCGTTGTGCCGCAAACTGGGGATCGCGGGCTACCTGATGAAGCCCGTTCGCCAGATGGAACTGTTGGCTGCAATTTCCCGGATTCTCCAGAAATCGCCCACGGAAAAGCCCGACTACGTTGTGACGCGCCATTCCATCCGCGAAGAGAAAAATCGCAGGCGCGTGTTGTTGACGGATGACAACGCCGTCAATCGCACCCTCGCTCTCCGCCTTCTCGAAAAGCGTGGATTCCTGGTCAGCGTCGCTCGCGATGGCCGCGAAGCCGTCGCCGCCGTTGAAAACGAAAAATTCGACGTTGTCCTCATGGATGTACAAATGCCCGAAATGGACGGTTTTGAAGCCACTGCAGCCATTCGCGCCTGGGAAAGATCGTCCGGCGGGCGCACGCCCATCGTCGCCATGACCGCCCACGCCCTCAAAGGAGATCAACAACGCTGTCTCGACGCTGGCATGGACGGCTACGTCTCCAAACCCATTCGTTCTGACGAACTCTTCGCCACGATCGAAAAGCTTCTCTCCATTCCTGCCCACAACCCGTAGGGTCATCCTTCCGAGGATGACCGTTTACGCCGGCCCCTTTAGGCCTCTGGCTATAGGGCGACTGCATCAGGCTGGCCCCTCCGCCGCCTTTCCCTCCTCCGCAACCCTTCAAACCTCCCGGATTGACCTACCCACGCCACCTTTGTATCCTTTTTACGCATCCAAACCTGCACGATTCGCTGCTTGGACGCCCACGGGAAAGGCAAAATGCCCGCACACCGCCGCCCCTCATCATCTCAATCCGGAATGACGCTGCTTGAGTTGATTATCGCCAGCAGTATTCTGCTCGTTCTCTCGACCGCCGCTCTTCCTGTCTTTAAATTTACCATCATGCGCTCCAAGGAAAACGAGCTTCACCGCGACCTGCGCGAGATCCGCAAGGCCATTGACCAGTACAAGGATGCAGGCGACCAGGGCCTGATTCGCACGCAGGTCGGCAGCGAGAATTACCCTCCCGACCTCGAGACGCTCGTCAAAGGCGTGACGATCGGCAGCCAGAAAGTGCGCTTTCTTCGCCGCATCCCGATTGATCCCATGACGGGCCACCCAGACTGGAGCCTCCGGTCCGTGCAAGACGATCCAGACACCACCAGCTGGGGCGGCACGGACGTTTTTGACGTTCATTCCAATTCAGCTGGCACGGCCCTGGATGGCACGAAGTACGCAGATTGGTAGAACACTCTCCCAGGTGACGCAGAGTATTTATTTGCGTTGGTTTTTCGTCAGCTTGAGCGGTCTTACTTCCCCGCCGCTTTCGTAAAGGCCAAGGCGACCTCTACCTTGTCGCGGGCGTGCGCTACGGCAGCTTCAAAACTTGGTGACCGCAGACTTTCTGCCACAGACTCGAGCGGAGCTGCCGGGGAAACGTCTTCTTTCTCGCCCCCGATGGCCACCCTTGCCGCTTCAAATTCGGCCGCGTGCACGCTTTTGGCCGCGCTCTGAACCATCTCTTGCAGCTCCAACAGAGCCGTGTGCGCCTCGCGTGCCGCCAGGGCACCTTTATGCTTCGCCGACCTCATCTCAAATCCTCCTAGTGGTGTTTGGGAGCAGAAGTGTACACCCAAGAGCTTATTGCGGGTATACATTTGAATGCTGGTACCGGTACTTTAAAATCCGCGTTCCTCTGAGAGCGGTTACCTTAAAACTCGGAAAAAACCGCAAAGGGCCTGAGCACCCTAGTTATTTGATGCTACCAACACAAACGCGTTCCGGATTGTCCATAAACTATAGAAAAATAAGGTCTTACAATGACCCAGGGCGGAGTCACAAAACGGAACAAGCGGCCGCTGTGCTAACCTTATACAGACTTGTCAGCAAGGAGACGTTCCCAGTGTTTAGAAAAATATGGCTTGCGGGTTTGTTTGGCGGAGTCATGCTGCTACCGCTGACTTCGGTTGGTTGGGGAGCACAGTCGAATACGGCCGCAACGCAACCCGCACAGGTTACACAGTCCCAAGCTCATCAGCTTCTCCTCTATAACACTCATACCGGGGAGCGACTCGAAATTATCTACCGCCAGGGCGAAAAGTACGTTCCTGCAGCCCTCGCCAAGCTCGACTATTTTCTGCGCGATCACCGCACTGGAGACGTTCGCCATTATGATCCCAGGCTCTACGACACCCTCTATGATCTGACGGCCTCGATCGGTAAGCCCGGCGCCGAAATCGACATTATCTGCGGCTATCGCACACCGAAAACAAACGAATCACTTCGCGCGCACACTGCCGGCGTCGCCAAGAACAGCCTCCATATTCAAGCGGAAGCCATCGACCTGCGCATGCCCGGCGTGGACACCCTAAAGCTGCGCGAGGCGGCCCTCGCTCTGCATCAAGGTGGCGTCGGTTACTATCCGCACTCAGACTTCATTCATGTGGACACTGGACGAGTCCGCCAGTGGTGTTTCGACTGCCCCGCCAACCTGCGCGGCGGCGATTAGATTCATCAACTTGGATACGGGTACCCCTTCTCGAGCACCTTTTCGAGCGCAGCATCGTGCCCGTAGATGTCATCGTAGAAACGCACCAGACCATCTTCGCGAACAATAACAGTCGCATAAACAATTAAAACCGGTATGGGATGCGCCAGATTCACCTGCTGCGTCGTGGTTCCCTTCATGGCAGCCCGGATGTGCTCCAGGTCCCAGCCGGGGTTATTACGCAACACCCACGTTGCGAGGTCCGTTGGATCTTCCAGCCGTATGCAGCCGTGGCTGAAATCCCGCCGAGACTTCTCGAAAAACTCCTGCTCCGGTGTATCGTGAAAGTAGATGTTGTAGTTGTTGGGGAAAATAAACTTCACCACGCCAAGCGAATTCTTCGGTCCGGGCTTCTGCCGGATGAAGAGCTTTCCGGCCCTGAGTTGCTCCAGTACGTCTGCCGAGACTGCGCCTGACGCGACAACATCCTGCTTGCTGTCGACAACCTCGAATCCCTTTTTCTCCAGATAATCGGGATCCTTGGCGATTTTAGGAAGAAATTCCGCTCGCGCGATGGAATACGGGACACTCCAGTAGGGCCGGAAAACAACGTACTCCATCGTGTCGCTGAAGATCGGCGTATCGTGCCCATAAGCTTTGCCAACGACCACGTCCATCGTGACGGCAACATTGAAATTCTCGTCGTACGCGCGCAGGCGGAACTCCGGAAGGTTCGCGATGATGGGAGACTTCTGATACGAAAGCGGCAACCAGCGCCAGCGCTCCAGAGCCAACTGCATTTGCCGGATGCGATTGGTGAGCGGGACGTTTAGATCGGCCAGGGTCTGCGCGGTGAGCTTCCCATCCACAACTCGCCCATGCCGCAACTGAAAATTCTTGACCGCATCCACCAGGGCGCCCTGATAAACCGTTCCATCAGCCGCGACATTCGCGTCTGGCGGAAGGTCGCCGAGCAAACGGAGAAAGTGAGCTAGTTGAGGGACGCCTGCATAAGAGTCGCCAGGCGCGACCGTCTTTGGTGCTGCAGGCAGCGTTCTGCCGTCGTACTTCTTAGCTATCTCAAGGTAGGCATTCAGTGCCTCTATTGTGCGGCGGTACCCCGGATAAGGAGGTTCTACTTGGGCCAGCACACCGGGCACATCGTCCGCCTCCACAACGTGATCCGTTACGAATGTGGGCAATTCGTATTTCTTGGCTTCTACATCCAGATTGAAATCAAAGTGCTTGGGATTCACCTTCCCGATGTGAAGGTCCGAGATGTATCTCATCAGGCAGACAGTGAGCGCAGCATCAAATCGCACTGCATCCTCTTCCGAAGGATGCGAGCTGGCAGGCTTGAGTTTCGCCAGCCGGCCGCTCCATCGAGAGGCATCATAATCTTCCGCGTTCAGCCCTTTTTGATCCGCCTTTGATAAAAGCGAAATGACTTGCTTCGCCTGCTGGCTCGGCTCCATCCCACGAACCCATGGCAGCGAATATCCGTACGATTCGTAGAACTTTTGAAGATGCTTCCCGTAATCGCTGAAATCCGGCCAGCGCAGGTCCACCAAATTGCCCGCTTGAAGGATGGCGCGCAACGCCGCCTGACCCTCCGCTCCGAGCTGCTGGGGCACCGCAGCAGCTCCCGCCGAATCCGAAGCATTCGTGCGTCCCGGCAGGCTCTTCGCTGCTCCCGCGCGATGCCCCCAAAAAGCTCCGGCGGCGGCTAGGACCGCGAGGAACAAACAGCTTCTGAAAATCCAACGTAGTTTCAACCGATTGCCCCCAAATGTATTTGTCAGCTTCACTTAATCCGCGCGCAGTTCTCTCGTCTGCATGAGATGCGCCACGAAACAATTCCGGCCATGAAAATTTATGACCCGTGCAGATTTGCGCTCGCTGTCAGGGAACCCACGAGATGCGTGTTGCGTGGCGATGTCACGCGCTGCCATTTTACCGGCACACGTCAGGATGGCAATCACACCAGACAGAAACCGGCCAGAAAACATGTCGTCGCCGGTCGGCACTCTGTCTGCATCTAAGCTAGGTGGGAGCTGACCGGAGGCGCCAGACGCTGGGAGCGCTGGCGCACGGGATTCTCGCAATCATTCCGGTAAGTGTTCCCCGGCAGCCTTTTTACCGGAGCTTTGAAGAACATGAAGCACGCCATGAAATATTCTCTACTGGCAACCGCTCTGATTTTACTGCCAGCTTCTGCCGCCCTCGCCGACGAGGTCTCCGGGCACCCCGCCCCCACGGCCGAAGAAATCGTCGCCCGTCTCACCGCTCACGACCTCCAGCGCCAGACCTCCATTCAGGGCTACATCGGAATGCGCCGCTACGTCCTCGAGAATCACGGCTTCCAGAAGCGCGCCGAAATGCTCGTTCAAGTGCAAGGTGACCCCGACGGCACAAAACACTTCGAGGTAGTTTCCGAAGATGGCTGGAAGGCCGCGAACGCGCACGTCCTGCGCAAAATGCTCGAATCCGAAACGGAAACCTCGCGTCCGGAGATACGTGCCAAAACAAAGCTCAATCCGGAAAACTACGAATTTAAGATCGTCGGAACGGAAATAGTCGAAGGCCGATCCGCCTGGATCCTGGAAGTTACCCCGAAGCGCAAAGAAAAATACCTCTTCCGTGGCCACATCTGGGTTGACGCCGAGGACTACGCTCTCGTCCGCGCCGAAGGCAATCCTGCCAAAAATCCGTCATTCTGGACGAAAAGCACCCACTTCGTCCAAATCTACCAAAAAAATGGCCCGCTCTGGTTTCCGCTTTCAACGGACAGCATCACGGAAGCCCACATCTTCGGCTCCACCAACGTGAGTATCGAGTATTTCGACTACGTGCCCAAACCGCTGCACCCTTCCGACAATTCGGTAATATCCGCCAAGGAATCCAGCAAGCAATAGAGGAACGCGCTTTCCCGCCGCGCTGTCCTTCCTGCAGCCACATTCAAGCGCCCGCCCCCAGGCTTTCGTACTGCCTCAAAAGTGGTATCTTCCTGTTAGCCTTTGGCGTTATGCAAATCAACTCCGAAGTCGGGATGCACTCCGCGCTCCAATCTTGCAAAGTGAGTTGAGCGTTTCTCGCGAAAATAAGTTGAGCCTTATGGCGAATAAATCGCATTTTCCAAGTGAGGCATTATGTCAGCAACAGGAAAAGCATCGTTGACACAACCCTCTGGCGCACCGCCCAGTGCAGTGCAGCCAACACCGTCAGCGTCTGAACACGCCGCGGCAGCCGCTCCTGACAGGTCGGCATGGCGCAAATTTGTCGTGCCCGTGTTGGTTCTGTTGCTCGCCGCCATAGTCGTCATCACACTCACCCGAGACTGGAACGCCTGGGAAGGCGGCCACATCGAGCAAGCCACCGATGACGCCTTCGTCCGCGGGGACGTCACTCCGCTAAGCACAAAAGTCGCAGGCATCGTCCGCGACGTAAAAGTCACCGATTACCAGCAGGTCCACAAAGGCGATCTCCTCGTCGAGCTCGAGGATGACGATTACCAGGCCCAGCTGGCCCAGGCATCCGCGGCCGTCGAAGCTGCTAAAGCCGCCATTGAAAACAACCGCCGCCAGCGCGACCTCCAGGATTCCCGCATCGCACGCGCCAGCGCCGGCGTAGATCAGGCCAACGCGCAAATCACCGCGGCCCAGGCCGGCGAAGCCGCCGTGCAGGCCGACGTCGTGCGCACCCAAAAAGAACTCAAGCGCCAGGAAGCCCTGCTCCAGACAAATTCCAGCACGCCGCAAAAAGTCGAACAAGTTACCGCCGACGAACAGCGCTTCGCGGCACAATTTGCGAGCCGCGAAGCCGATCTCGCCCAGGCGAAAACTCTTCTCCGCAGCAATGAACTCGCTGTCGAAGCCGAGAAACGCACCAAGTCCGTCCTCGAATCCCAGGATTCGCAACTCATAGCTGACCTCCATGCCAAAGAAGCCTCCGTCGTCGTCGCCAAAGTAAACCTCGGCTACACAAAAATCACTGCTCCCGCCGACGGCATAGTAGGCGAACGCCAAGTCCGCCCCGGCCAGCTTGTCTCCCCCGGCACGCAAGCGATCGCCTTCGTTAGCAAAATAAAATGGGTCCAGGCGAACTATCGCGAAACTCAACTCACCAACGTAAAAGTCGGCGATCCCGCCGAAATTCAGATTGACGAATACCCCGGCAAAACTTTCTCCGGCAAAGTCCTCGAAATCGCGCCGGCCAGCGGCTCCCAATTCGCGCTTCTCCCGCCCGACAACGCCACCGGCAACTTCACAAAAGTCGTCCAGCGAATCCCCGTCAAAATCGCCTTCGACGACGCGAATCTCGCGACTGCCCTGCGTCCAGGTCTCTCCGTAATCGCCACCATTCGCACCAGACCCTAACCGGAGCGCGAGAAAACCATGGCCGCTTCCACCACAGTAGCTTCCCTGCCGCCGCCATCTCGCATCGCCGAGGCCGTCGCGGGAGCGGTCCCCAGCGAACTCTCCAAAGCTCCACTACTCGGCATTCTTGGCGTCATCATGGGCGCGGGCATCGTCACGCTCACCGGCCGCATGATCTCGCTCGGCCTCGCCGACCTCAAAGGCCACGTCGGCATAAGCTTCGACGACGGCGCCTGGCTCAGCAGCGCGTATAACATCGCCCTCATGTTCATCGGCCCGTTCACCGTCTACATCGGCGCCCTCCTCGGCCCCCGCAAAATTCTTTTCGGCGCAGCCACGAGTTTCACGGTTATCTGTGCCTTGCTCCCGCTGATTCACAGCTACAGCCTGCTGATCACTGCACTTGCCCTCGCCGGCCTTACCTCCGGCACCTTCTACCCGCTCACCCTTACCTTTGCCCTGCGCAACATCCCGCTAAAATTTCTCCCTTTCACCATCGCCCTCTATGCCACCTTCGTCGACGGCGCTGTCAACATCGCCCCAACTCTTTACGGTTGGTACCGCGATCATTTTTCTTGGCAATGGATGTTTTGGAACTCCGCCCTCATCACTCCCCTGATGATGCTCTGCATCTATTACGGGATTCCCGCCCCAGCCGCTCAAAAGAAATCCGGCGCGGCCCCCAGCTTTACTGGTTTTCTCTTTGCCAGCATCGGCTTCGCCATGCTCTTCGCCGCGGTGGATCAAGGCGAACGCCTCGACTGGTGGCGCTCCGGGCTCTTCACCGCGCTCACGATCGGCGGCGCGCTCTTTCTCCTATACAGCCTCATTCACCGCATGCGCAGCCCAAATCCGCTGGTTGATCTTCCTTATTTACGTCACTGGAACACTCTTCTCCTCGGCGCCGCCCTGATCGTCTTTCGCTTCACTCTTCTCGGCACCATCATCCTTGTTCCCCAATCCCTCGGCATCCACGGCTTCGAAGCCGACCAAATCGGCCCCGCCATCATCTGGGGCACCGCACCACTTATCTTTCTCGCTCTCCTCGCCGGCTACTTCCTCCTCGAAAAAATGGATTCGCGTCTCCTCACGGCTGCGGGCTTCGCCTGCATGGCCTTCGCCGCCATCCTCGACGCCAACCTCACCAGTGCCTGGTCCGCCGAAAATTACTACCGCACCGAATTTCTAATGGGTCTGGGCCAGTGTTTCGCCTTCATCGGCCTCGTCTCAACCATCATCTTGCAGGGAATTTTTTCTGGCGGCCTCTCAAAGCCACAAATGATTTTGACGTTCTCCTGCTATTTTCACGTCATTCGCCTCTTCGGCGGCGAACTAGGCGCCGTCTTCATGGGCCACTTCATCGCTCAACGAGAAAAGCTCCACTCCAATCTTCTCGGCCTCCACGTCCAGGGCGGCAGCTGGCTCAGCGACCTCAACCTCCGCCAACTCGCCGCAGGTCTCTCCTCAAAATCCCCGGGCATCGCCGCGGCAACAGGCCGCGCCATCGGCCTCGTTAGCGGCCGCGTCCGCCTGCAAGCCTACACACTCACCCTCATTGACGGATTCCACCTGCTCGCCTGGGCCTGTGTCATCGCTATTCTTCTCACCGCGATAATGCGTGAAGCCCCGCTCACCTACGGCGATCTCAGCCTCGCTCAGCAACAATTAATTGCGCAAAAGGAACCCAAATCATGAACGCTCACCGGCCGCACTCCGTTCTCGCTCCCAGCCCAAATCGAACCTCAGAACAACAAATCTTAAAACCAAGGGAACACGCCATGCCTCGCGCAAGATTCCTTCGCATCTCCGCGTCCACGGCAGCACTTTTTCTTTTCACCACGCTGGTCCAGCCCAACGAAGTCCGCCATCTCAAACTGGACGAAGCCGTCCGTTTGGCCCTCGCCCAAAACCGCTCGCTTAAACTCGCCCGCCTCAAAATCGAAGAAAACGAACACAAAAAAGAAGGCGCCCACTCCGCTTACTATCCCGTTCTCACCAATCAATCTAACATTCTCCACGTCAGCGAAGTCCAGAATCTCGTCCTTCCGCAAGGCTCTCTCGGCACCCCTGCCGGCTTTCCTGTCCCCTCTCAAACCACCACCATCCCCGAAGGAAATAACACTTTCTATTCCAGCGGCACCCAGCTCACGCAGCCCTTGACGCAACTCTTCCGCGTCCATGACGAAAACCGAGTCGCCGCCGCCGAAGTCGCCACGACTCGCACCGATTTAAAAGCCGCCGAAAACGAAGTCGCCTTGCAAGTCCACGCGCTCTATTTCGGTATTCTCGTCGCGCAACTCCAAAAAAGCGCCGCCGAGCAGGAAACCTCCTTCGCTACGGAAACGCTCCACGAAAATGAAAACGACGTCCGCAACGGCAGCGCCCTCCAGGTTGCAACGCTCCAAAGCCGCGCCGAACTCCTCCAGGGCCGACAGTCCGTACTCACCGCCGAACTTCAGATTGACGACCTCACCACCGATCTGAACGATCTCCTCGGTCTCCCCCTCGATACAAAGCTCGACCTTGACCCCGACGTCGCCGCCGATCTCCAACCGCAATCGAAGGACGAATACCTGAAAGCCGCCTGGGAAGAAAATCCGGAAATCCGCGCCGCCCAGTTGGCCATCGAGAAAGCCCACGCCGGCGTCTCCGTCGCAAAAACCGCTTACATTCCGGACGTCACCGCCTACGCCCGTTACAGCTACCAGGACGGCGTCCCCTTCTTCGTAAGAAATTTCGGCACCGTCGGTGTCAATATCAATTACACCCTCTGGGATTTCGGCAAGCGAAAATCAGCTGTCCAGGAACGTGACACTCAGCTCCGTGAAGCCGAAGTAAATCTCGAGCGCCTCAAAGAAAAAGTCGCCGTCGAAGTAGAGCGCAGCTACAACAAACTCGAGCGCACCAAAAGCATGGTCAACGTGGCCAGGCAGGTCGCCGAGCTCCGCGCCGAAAGCGAACGCCTCGCAAACGAGCAAGCCGGGCAAGGTGTCGTCCTGCCTTCCGACGTTCGTCACGCCACCGCCGCCACCTACAAAGCCAAAGCCGACCTACTACAAGCCAGCCTGGGCTACGTCCTCGCATTTGCCGAACTCGAACGCGCCGTAGGCCGCGCCCCCGGTCTACCCTGAAATGCAGTGGCAGACCACTAGGTCCGCCAGGCTAGGTCTGCCAGGCCACCAAAAATAAAACCCATTTCGAGGTCTCAGCACCCACATTTTCCGCCAGAAATAAGATCGCCGAAGGCTATCCTTTGCGCATCAAAAGTCCGGGCGCTGAGGATCGACGAAAGCTCCAGTCAATAGCCGGTCAAACTGACGGGAAAGGCAATCTATGAAAGTTGTCATCGTCGGCGGTGGTTTCGCCGCAGTGAAATTCGCGAAAACTCTTCGTCATAAACTCAGTCACTCCGAATGCGATATTTTCCTCTTCAACCGCGAAAACCACATGGTTTTCCACCCTCTGCTCGCCGATGTCGCCGGCGCCTCCATCAACCTCGACGCAGCCGTTGCTCCGTTGCGTCAGATGCTCCCCGGCGTCGAATGCCGCACGGAGCGCGTCGTGCGCATCGATCTCGCCGCCTCCGAAATTGTCTTTGAAGGCGATGCCGGCGCGCTAACCCACCTTAAGTACGACCACCTGGCCATCGCCTGCGGCGCCGAAAGCAACCTCTCCATCATTCCCGGAATGACCGAGCACGCCTTCCCCTTCAAGGTCATGCGCGACGCAATCGATCTTCGCCAGCACGTTGTCCGTCAAATGGAAAAAGCCGAAGCCACCAGCGATCCGCAGATGCGGCGCCGCCATCTCAGCTTCATCGTCGTTGGCGCCGGCTTCAGCGGTGTCGAAGTCGCCGGCGAAATCAACGAGCTCGTCCGCAGCAGCACTCGCTTCTACCGCAACTTCACGAAAAAAGACGTTGTCGTCACTATGGTCCACTCTCAGGACCAGATTCTTCCCGAGGTGGCTCCTTCGCTCCGCAAATTCGCTCAGAGAAAGATGGAAAAAGCCGGCGTTACCATCGAACTGAACGCCCGCGCCGTCGCCGCTACTCAGGAAGGTGTTCAGCTCAAAGACGGCCGCATGCTCCTGGGATCCACCATCGTCTGCACCATAGGCACCACCATCTCTCCGCTGATCCAGCCCCTCGATGTCCCCAAGGAAAAAAACCGGATCCGCACCACCCCTGACATGCGCATCGAAGGCCAGACCAACGCCTGGGCTCTCGGCGATTGCGCCCTCATCATCAATGCCTTCGATAACAAGCCCTCTGCCCCAACCGGACAGTTCGCCGAACGTCAGGGCCGCCAGGCCGCTCTCAACCTTGTCCGCATCGTGAAAGGCCAGTCCACCAGACCGTTTAGCTTCAAAGTCCTCGGCCAACTCTGCTCCATCGGCGGCTATAGCGCGGTCGCCGAAATGTTCGGCATGCGCTTCTCCGGCCTTCTCGCCTGGTTCCTCTGGCGTAGCGTCTATCTTTTCAAGCTCCCCACTTGGTCCCGGAGAATCAAGGTCGCCCTGGACTGGTCCTGGGATCTGGTATTTCCCCGCGATCTCAGTTTTCTCAATACCGACGAAGCGCAGCTTATGACTCACGCCTACTTCCGTCCCGGCGACTTCGTCCATCATCAGGGGGAGGCGGCCCGCGTCTTCAGCGTCATCGAAGAAGGCGAAGTGGAAATTCTGCAAACCCCTGCAGGCAGCTCGGAACAAAAAACCCTCGCCATTCTCGGCAAGGGCGATTTTTTTGGCGAAGGGGCTCTCCTCGGCAATCGTCCTCATGAAACGAGCATCCGCGCCCGCACCGTTGTTCGCCTGGCGCAAATCGGCAGTGCTCTCTTCTCTCAAATTGCCGGAAACTTCTCCCCGCTTCGGGAACTCATTACCAAAGCGGTTACTCGACAGGGGGGCGATTTCTGGCGCCATATGCCTGTTGCAAAAACCATTCTCGAGGACGAGCCTCTCGCCTCCCTCATCGATCCCCTTCCTCCCCAATTCCTCCGCAAAGACAACACCCTTGGCGAGGCCGTCAAAGCCCTCAACGAGGGCTCCACCAGCGAACTCGTTATCGTCGACGAAAACCACCTTCTTTGGTCCATTCTCGACCGCGACGTTCTCTATCAAATCATCGCTCGCATTGCCGTCTCGGGGCTGGCCGCGGGCGGACTTAACATTCAGCACAAACTAAGCGAACTCGTCTCCGACAGATGCGTCTACATCTCCCTCGAAGACTCCACCCTCACAGCCACAGCCACCATGCTCGACCACGGCATCTCCTGGATTCCAGTAGTCAAATCCAAATCCGACCTCCACCCGGTAGGTACACTGCGCGGCGACAAAATCAGCTACCGCCTGGTCCAAAAGCTAACCTCCACGCAACCCAACTCAGCCAACACCGAATCACCCCGCGTCCAATCAGCCACCCAATCCCAATAACCAAGGATGACTATCTCTCTGCCCTCCGCGAACTCCGCGGACCTCTGTGTAATGTTTTCCGTGATTTGTGATCAACAACTCCCCCATCATTTCTCACCCTCCACAAGCTCCGCCTCCGGCCAAACCACCGCAAACACCAACGCCACCCCAATCGAAACTTCCGCAAACCAATGAAACGCAAGGCTCCACGCCGGTTCCGTCCTAGGAACCAAAAGCACAATCGCTAACGTAATCCCCGAGGACCGCACCTAAAGCCGTCCCCACAAATCTCTGTCACGAAACCTTCCGTGCAGCCCCAGAGACGATTGCGCAATCACCAAAGTCGTAATCGGCGCCCAGTAAGCCTCCGGCAACCGAAATAACCGCGCCACCAACACGGATACCACAGCGGCCACTCCAGTCCGACAAGAGTGTACAAAAAACTTCCACGCCTTCGTCTGCCTCCACCCCGCCCTGATCGGCAAAGCGCGCACTTCCTTCCCCTCATCAACCCTCCCGTCCGACGTAACAAAAAGTAACAGATTTTATATATTTACACTTGATAAATTATTACTGCTCGTTTATAGCATTAGCCAGGTAATTTTGCGTGTGTTCTTGACGGCAGCAGCCTTGCTGGCGTTTTGATTTTACCGGTAGCACAGGTTTACCACCCTGAGCGCCGGAGGGCTGTACCGCCTGTGCGCCTTCTCTTCAGAACTTCACCGGAAATTGGAAGGTGGCTCCTCCAAAAGGAGCCCAAAGACCCGTCGCCCTCGAAAAACCAGTAAGCCATTTAGAATCAACACTTGCAAAAGCTCGCGTAAGTGTTGATTCTAAATAACTTACGAGGTCTCTAAATCTCCTAGATGCAACACTTACAAAAAACCGGGGGCAGGGGTCGGCTATTGTTAACTAGCCCTTCTAAGCACTCTGAATCGCGTCTCGCGCAGGCGCCACCACTTTGCCGCTGAAAGATCGCTCAATCTGTTCGAGCGTTCTTCCCTTGGTCTCAGGCACCAGGTAATAGGAGAATATCCAGGCCCCCACGCCGAACAACGCATACAGCCAAAACGTGCGCGTGGGCCCCAGCCCCTGCACCAACGACAAAAACGTCAACGAAACCAACAAATTCGCCGCCCAATTCGACGCCGCCGCAGTCCCTTCGGCCATCCCTCGAATCTTCAAAGGATAAATTTCCGCAATCAGCAGCCAGAAAATTGGCCCCAAACTGATCGCGAACGAGGCCACATAAACCATCAGAGTAACCACGGCCACGCGTGCCAAGCTGCCGCCAGGCCGCAAAAACGCGAAACCCAGAACGGCCAAACTAACGATAATACCCGCGGTTCCAATCAGGAGCAGTGGCCGCCGCCCCATCCGGTCGATCAACCACATGGACACCAGCGTCATCACGACGTTGACGACGCCAATCCCCGCGGTAGCGAGAATGGCTCCAGAAGCCGAAGAAATCCCCGCCGACTGCAGAATAGTCGGCGCGTAATAAATGACCGTGTTGATTCCGGTGATCTGCTGAAACACCGCCAAACCGATCCCCACGATCAAGGCAGGCCGAACCGCCGGCCTCAAGAGCTCCGACCATTTCCCATGCTCCTCATCGTGTGAAAGCGTGCCCTGAATCTCTTGAAACTCCGCATCAACATTTGACCCGCCGCGAATCCGGCCCAGAATCTTCAAGGCCTTCTCCGCCTGCCCATGTTTCGCCAGCCACCGCGGGCTCTCCGGCAAATAGATCATGCCCAACCCGAGAATCAATCCCGGCACGGCCGCCAAACCAAGCATCCATCTCCACCCGCCGCTCCCGGCAAACGCATAATCGACAACGTAAGCCACAAGAATCCCTATGGTAATTGCCAATTGAAACAAGGAGACCTGCCACCCGCGCGCCTGAGGAGGTGACACTTCCGAGATGTAAACGGGCACGGTGGTCGACGCCAACCCGATTCCCAGTCCAACGATGGTTCGTCCGACGAGAAGTATCTGAAAGGACCCCGAGAAAGCACAAATCAATGCGCCAATAATAAAAATGACCGAGGTCAGCATCAAAGTCGCGCGCCGCCCAAGCCAATCGGAGAGTCGCCCTCCGCCCAGCGCCGCTGTGGCCGCCCCCACCAGCACCATCCCGACCACCAGCTCTTCGGGAAACGTCGAAAGCGAAAACTGCTGCTTGATGAAAATCACCGCGCCGGAAATCGCCGCGGTGTCGTAGCCAAACAGCAATCCTCCGACCGCTGCAAAAATAGCGGCCAGAATGACGAAGCCAGTGCTCGCCGGCTGCACTTCCGCCACCGCCTGGTGCGGGCCCTTTGCTTCGTTTTCAGATTGCATGGTCATTCTCTCCTGGTACTTTCAAAAATCATCCTCGGGGCATCGCTGCCATGGGCGACTAGCGCTACCACCACGTTTCCGTTTGCACGCCGTAAGTCAGCCCGCTGGTGCGGTCCTCGAACGGGACTCCGCCGACCATGCCGCGGAATCCATTGGACCAGTTCCCGTAGGTCAAAAACACGCGCAGCACTGGCCGGCTGAAGAACTTGCGGCCCGCTCCTATTTCCGGCGCAATCGTGAATTTCCGCAACCAGCCGTCGTAATTGGTATTGGCGCCGGTTTGCGTGGTGGCAAAACCCTCGGTGTGATCGAATCCAGTTTCAAGCGCCAGCGACAAATACCTCGTGAAAAAAAACACCGGCCGGGCACCAAAAGAAACCCAGTCATTAAAGCCGTGGCCGGGCATCCCGTCGCGTTGCCGCTGGAAAAGAAAAATCGGCATGATGGCAAAGCGGTCGTTCGGCTGAACGAGAAGATGCTCGACCAGCAGCAACCGCTCGGAGTTCCCCAGGAATGGGCCGGGGTTGTCGAGGGACGTGCTGAAGTTGCTCGCGGCGCCTTTGCCGTACTCGAAGCCAATGGTGTTATAGCCGCCGTGCCATTCGAGTCGCTGTTGGCGGATCCCGAAAGCGTATCCGGTCGTCGTGGGGAGGACGGCGCCAGCGGTTGGAGTGCCCGCCTGCGTGCTCGTGCTCTGTACAATGCCGCCCTTGGCCACCGCGTAGTTGAACCAAAGGCCCAAAGTCCCGACGTAGGGGCCCCTCAGGTTGTAAAGGCGCACGTCGAGGTTGCTCTTTGAGTAGTTTCCGTACTGCGTGACAATGTCCGGGCGCGAGCCTGCCAGATAGGCCACGGACATTTTTCCGATGCGCAGGTTCCAATCCTCGACGCCCGCGCCATAACCGCTCATGTCCAGCGGATAGAAGTCGTCAATCTCGATGTGCTGCCGGCGATAGTAGCGCTCCCCGGCCCAGAACTTCGCGTCCGGCTGAAAATCCCAGACGTTTCCAGCCTGCACGAATGCTTCGCGCAAACGGAATTGATCGTTGCCGACACCGTTCGGAAAGTTCGCATAACTCGCGGAGTTCGAGGTGTTCGCCTCGATCATCACTTCCGTACGCATCCAGGCTTTGTCGTGGCTCTGATTCGGGTTCAGCCAGTTGTTGACGAAAATGAATTCGCCGTACGTTTCCGCTTCGTTTCCCAGGCGGTATTTCGCGTCCGCGCCGGGCGCCTCGAAGGCTACCTGTTGCCCGCCATCGCTATTTAGGCCGAAACCGGAACGAAAATAGCCGTGAAATTCAAAGCTCTTCACTTGCTCCTGAAGCTCGGCAATTTTCGTTTCCGCTTCGTTCAGCAGGTCGAACGTCGGTTCCGATGGCACGTCGCCTTGAAATTTCGCCCCGACATCTTTGGACCGGCCCAGCACGGCGTTTTTGGCTGCTTGCTCCGCTGCCAACTCCGCGGAGGAGATCGTTCCTTGCTTCGCCTTTTCCGCGGCTTCTTTTTCTTCTTTCTCTTTTTCCTGCTGTTTTTGGATCTGCTGCTCCATCACGGCGATGCGCTGCTCCAGGTCGCGAGTCGTAGCGGCATACTGCTGCTTCAGCTCTTCCAGTTGTTTCTGCAAATCATCCGACGGCTTGGCCGCAGATTGCTGGGCCCCGGGTTGTTGGGCGCCAGGTTGTTGAGCGGTAGATTGTTGTGGGGAGGGCTGCTGCACGGAAGGCTGCTGTGCGGGGGAAGTTAAGGCTGCCGCAGCCATGAGCGAAAAAGTCCACAGCATCCGCTTCACATGGAACACAGTACGCATATCCCGATGCTCCTCGGCAAGAAACTGTCTGAATTTGTTCGCTGAGGCCCGCTCCGCGCCCGTGCCCCTAGACCTGCGCGGAACGCGCTTTCAACACAAAGTCCTCCATCGCCTTGGCAAACCCCTCATCTTCGTTTGAGGCGGTCACATAGGTGGCGGAAGCCTGCACTTCCTTGCTGGCATTGCCCATGGCAATGCTCGTTCCGCTCTTCACGAACATCAGCACATCATTGGGCATGTCCCCAATCGTGGCGATCTCTTCCGCGGGAATATTCAGCAGCTTCGACATCGCCAGCACAACGCCGCCCTTATTGGCCTGAGGATGCGTCACATCAAGGTAGTAAGGTTGTGAGCGGGCCGCGGAAACATGTTCCCCGCCGGCCGCCTGCACGTCCTTCTCGCATTTCGCCACGCCTTCCAGGTCGTCGCTGACGCCGACAATCTTGGCCACCCGGCCCAACAATCCGTCGAACGATTTGACCACCGTCGGCGGAAACTTCACCGTCCACTCTTCACGCGCCACGTGCGCCGCTTTCGGGTCGCGCACGAACCAGGCCGTATCCGTATACAGCCAGACGTCCAAACCGTGGTCCCCGATCACCTTAATTATTTGCTCCGGAATTCCAGCGGGGAGAAATTTCTGGTCCACGACCGTCTTGAGGTCCGGTTCAATCAGCACGCCGCCATTGAACGCCGCCAGCGGCTGAACAATCTTCAGCGGCTCGATCAGCATGGCCATTCCACGCGGAGGCCTCCCGCTGGTGACGCTGAACTGGATTCCCGCGTCGTGCAAACGCAACACGGATTCCGCGGCGCGAGGCGTCAGCACTTTCTGCTGCGTAACCAGCGTTCCGTCTACGTCTGCGATGACCATGCGTACCTGTTTGCGTTCCACGCCGCTTTTCGATGCCATTGCGAGCCTCGTTTTCCAGTGCTCCGTCCGCGAAACTGTATCCGTTGATGTAGATGCGGTTGCCAAAGCGAAAGACTGAACAATTTTCAGTGAATTGCGCATCCAAACCTTGAGGTTGCTGGATTCTGCCGCGAGACACCCTTTTGGAGGGCTTGCCACACTGGCGATTCCAGCGTAGAAGGATTGCATGGCCAGCAGAGAATCCATCGCACCGGAAATGCCCGAGTGGGTTGCGCAAATGGCGTCTGTCCTTGAAGCGCTCAACGAAGGCGTAATCATCGCCCGGGAGGGGCAAAGCATTCTGTTTGCCAATTCCAGCTTCCTCCAGATGACCGGCTTCTCGCGGAATGAACTGGCCAAGTTTGGCGCTTTGGACTTTTTTTCTCCGGAAGAAAGGAGCTTTCTCAAGCAACAGATTGAGGTTTCGGTTCGTGCCGGACATCACCGCTACGCCTTTGTTCTGCCGCAAAAGGGTGGCGGGCGTTTGCCGGTGATCATCAGTTCGCGCGCCATAAAGAATGCCTCCGGAGATTTTGGAATCGTGACCTTCACGGACATTTCCGACCAGGTGCGCGCCGAAGAGGCGCTTCGCGCTTCCAACGCCAGTCTCCAGCACCGCCAGTCGGAAATCGAAGAAGATTTGCGGCTCGCCGCGCGCGTGCAGAAAAGCCTGGCGCCCCGATCCCACGTTTGGAACGACCTGAGCGTGGACGTTTTCTATCATCCGGTGCACTCGATTGGGGGCGACTTCGCGCTGGTAAACACCTTGGACGATGAAGACGTTAGCGTGCTCGTGTGCGATGTTTCAGGCCACGGCATCGGTTCCGCTCTGGTGGCAAATCGAATTTATTCGGAAACGACGACGCATGTGCGGTCCGGCATGCCCTGGGTGGAAATGTTCGGGGAGCTGAACCGGTTTCTTATGGAAGACATCGGGTCTGGAATGTATATCACCGCGGAGGCTTTGCGGATTCGCGCGGGCCGCAGCAGCATGATTTATGCCGGTGCGGGCCATCCGCCGGCGATGATCGCGCGGCGCGGCCAAGCTCCGATACTGCTTGAATCACAAAGCACGATTCTCGGCACGCTTCCGGATGCCGTGGATATGAGTGGAAGTATGGAAGTGGAACTCCGGCCGGATGATCGCATCGTTTTGTACACAGACGGGATCAGCGAAGTTTTCAACGCGCAGGGCCAAATGCTGGGAACCCACGGCGTGCAGGAGATTGTGCGGAAAGCCTCAGATTTGCCCGCCGAAAAAATGAAGCAGGCCATTCTGGACGGCGTAAATGCCTGGCGCGAAGGACCGCCGACAGATGACGTTTCGTTAATGCTGGTTCATGTTCGCTGATAGGTTGCAGAAGCAACGAAGCAAAGCAAGGAAATAAAGTAACGCGGTAAAAAACGAAGCAGCGCATATACTGCGGCGTTGGCCTTTTGGGGGGAGCGCTTCAGCGCGTCCCTGCCAGCGCGAGAGGACTAATTTAGTTGGTCTTCGCCTCTCCGGCCATCTCTTCCTGTTCCGGCGGTTTCTGCCAACTGGAATCGGGGTTATATTCCTTCAGAGCCTTGCCGACAGCTTCCGTTTTCTTACCCAAATCCTTCTGGTAGATGACACCGTCGCTGCCAACAACAAACGTCATGACGCCCGAAGATCTATATTCCGCAGGATACGCCACGAACGCAAAGCCTCCGGTCATTTTGCCATCTACAACATAGCTCTTCGCGCCGCCAGGAACGTTCTTGCCCTGACTCGTGAGGACATGAAACAAATATCCGCGATACGGCGTCGGCGGGCCGTCTTTGCCTTTGTTGTAGCCTTCGGCAACGGCAGAAGCCACCAGCGGGCCGATGGGGCTTTGCGGATCGCTTGCGGACGCCTTCCAGTAGAGCCCGTTATGCTGGCCTTCCGAGCTGAAGATTTGCTGGGCGTACTGGCTGCCCTGCGTGGAGAAATATTCCTTTTGCGCGGCCACCAGCTCCTGGCAGACGCGAATCGCTGACAGTTCATTGCGGCCAACGCGGCGGTAAAGGATCTCTCTCTTGCCGGCGTCCGTGTCGAAATACCAAGCGTTGCCTTTTTTCACCAGCGGTATGGGGGCCGGCCAATTCATCGCGCCGATATAAAGCATCGTGGTGCCATTGGGTTCGTTCACCAGCCGGTGCATTTCGTTGTACTTCTGAACAAAATTGGCGTGGTTTTCCCTGTCTTCGACTTCGTCGCCCGAGGAGACGATCTGCTTGGCGTCGGGGCCCAGAATATCGAGCAGCGCTTTATCGTCGTTGTTCTGCATGGCGCCGACCAGCGCGCTGGCGGCTTCATCCGCCGAAGAAAATGTTTTTTGGCCACGCTGCTGCGCCACGATGAACGACGAAAAACACGCCATAAGAATGATGGCGCCAGCGGCCAGTTTGGAAATATCCGCCCAAAAAGACTCTCGGGAGTTCCACTTTGTTCGGGAGTTCCACTTCATTCGCCGCATATAACTTTTCTCCATTTCTAAACTTTTTGGGTTAGCTCGAACCAGCCCGGACACTCCGGGCCCAAACAAGGATTCGCGATTCTGCTAAATACCAATTCACACCACGATTAGTGGCGCCGCCCGCCACCACCGCCGCCGCCGAATCCTCCGCCTCGGGAACCTCCGCCCCCAAAACTTGAACTGCCGCGCGACGAGTAGCTTCTCGTCTCTCCGCCACGGCCGTAGCCGCTGAAGGCTCCTGACCGCGTGCCGCTCTGCCCGCGCGAATCACCGAATCCGCGAGCGGCGCGATTGTCGCCATTGAAGGGCCGAGCACCGCCGCCTGCACGATCACCGCCGGGACGATCAGCACCTCGCCCGTTGAATGCGCCACGCTCACCGCCGCGTTCGCCGCCTCCGCGATAGTAATTATTGCGGTTGTAAAACGTACGACTCTGCGAGTAATACCTCCCGTGGTTGTAGGTGGCCCAGTGATTGTGCCAATCGAAGCCCCAGCCGCCCCAACCCCATCCGAAACCGGCATAGAACCCAATACCGAACCCGATTCCCCAGGAGAGATACGGTCCTTCGTACCAGATCCCTGGATAGGGATACCACCCCGGCCACGCAAGGATTGGACCGCCGTACACCACCCACGGATCGTAAGCAGGCACATAAACGATTTGTGGGTCGGCAGGCTCGATGACTATGTTCGAGTTATCCGTTTTGACGGTCTGCTGCTCCGTACTCTTAAGATTTCCGGAATCCTGGGCGCGCCGCCGCATCAGTTGCACAGCGTCCATCAGGTCCTGCTGCTGATTGTAGTAAGCGTCTCCAAGCGAAGAGGTCCAGGAAAGATTCTTGTCCATGTTGCCGAGAACGGTCGGAAAAGCAGTGAGCGCCTTGATACTGGGATCCCACGGCTGCTGATCGACTGCTTGTGCCAAAGCGTCGCCCTTCAATTCCTGATGGGCTTGCACCCACCGGTCCGCTTCGACGACTTGCTCTGGAAACGTAGCGCCAGCCAGGATCTGCGCAACCAGCGAATCGGGATAGAGCGCGATGGGCGCCACCAACTGTTGCAACTGCTCCGGAGTTTGCTGCGTGTATTGCGGCGCGTGAGCATCCTGCACTGTGGCTTGCTCGGCGGGCTTCGCAGGCAAGGGATCCTGCAGCGGGCCCGCGGCTTCCTGAACAGCCGGCAGATTCTCAGGACACGCGGCGAAGAACAGCGCGAACGAGAACAGCAAAGCAAGTATCTGCCGGCCCAACGGAGGCTTTGAAGAATTTCTTTCGGTTCTGAATGTTTTCATTTGGTTGAAGTTCCTCCGAGCGGATCGTCGCATGAGGTCCCCGAAGTGTAGATGAGCCAGCGGGGGTGAGGGTTGCAGTTTATTTTGCCGGTGCCGGCCATGCAGCCGGGAAAGGCAGGAACTCAGCCCGCTTCCCCAGCCTTAATTGACCACGCTGAGAATGAAAGCTGATTTTCTTTCCTGATATCCAATCAACTGGCCAAAGAGCGGCGAAGTGACGTTGTTATAGATGGTGCTGAAATTGCCGTGATCTGTGAGGTTGGTGGTGTAGCCGCCGAAACGAAACCTGTGTGTGCCACTCTTATTGAAAAAGGGCATACGAAAATCGCGGTAAATCTGGAAATCAAGGGAGAAAAACGTGGGAAAGCGCTGGCTATTCGGCACGCCGACGTAATTCTGATTCTCGTCGACTCTGGAGTAGGGATATCCGGTGTGAACGTCCAGAATCGGCCCCAGCATAATCGAATAAGGCAGGTGAAAGCGGCCCCACGTCACGAAACGATGCGGAACGTCCGAGGGACGGATGCCGTAAACATCCGTGCGGATGACGGGTTGTTCAAAAGGAACGTACAGATCGCCGAGCGTGTTTAAATCCCCGCGCGAACGGCTCCAGACGTAGGACAGATTCAGTTCGCTATCCTTTATAGGGTGAAAACTCAGGGTGGCTTCCGCTTCGTTGTAATTCTCCGTACCGGTATTTGAAAGAGCCAAAATTCCCGGCGTCGCGGGAACGCCGAGGACGGGAGTCTCCAGAATGGGATTAATCACAAAGAGATTGCTGGTGCTGCTGTGCAGGTAACTCACCTTAAGGGCCGCCCCGGTCCAAAGGGTGCGGTCCACTTCGGCGCTGCTGACGAAACTGCGCGGACTGGAATTGGGCGAGCGGAGAATCCTTTCGGCAGGAGGACCGCCGCCGTTTTCGATGTACGCATTCTGGTAATCAACCTGGCTTTCGAGAATCTGCCCGGTGGGGTCAAATTGGCTCACGACGCGCATGGGGTTTCCGGCAAAATCGACGGCAAGAAGCGGAACAGCCGCGTAAAAGAGTCCTGTGCCCGCGCGAAGTATGGTTTTCTGATCTTTGCCAGGCGAATAGGCGATGCCAAAGCGCGGAGCAAACGCCGCGGAGCGTCCGATCGATTCGGTGGTGATTCTGCCACCCGCGTCAATGGCCAGCCGATCCGTAATCATCCAGTGGTCGGTGACGAACTCTTCGGCGTCGGTAACGGCACCGCTGAGAATCCCCGTGCCGTCGAAACTGATCTGTTCACTGAGCGTTCCGTCCTCGCGAAGCAGATTGACGTCGCGCGAAAGGCTGTTTCCGCCGAAAGAACGATGCGTGATGTTTGCGCCGACCTTGCATTCGTGTCTGCCAAGAAACTTCCACGTTCTAAACTGAAATGTGGGAGCCGCTTCAAACTGACCCGAAGAACGCGCCCACGAATTGAAGTAGTTGCCTTCCCACGATTCTGGCGTGAGCAGCATGTCGTCGAAACCCTGCGGATGAGCACCGCTATTAAACCAGGTGTAGTTGAGGCCTAAGCGAAAAAGCGCGCCGGAAGACAGGCTGTATACGTCGGAAAGGCTGAGCGATTCGCCTTTGCGGTCGTAATCCGAGGAAGCGGCCTGGGGAAGCAGCGGGGTGATGTTGGCGAATTGAGTGCGTTGCGGAAAGACGTTCAGGGTCGCGGTCAGGAGATGTTTCGGCGACAAAACGGCCTGGAGTGTGCTGAAGGAGGTGAAACCCTGCCTCTTGACCTCGTCCACCGGCCAGGGCAAGCCGCGTATCGGGTCGCGTATGACATCGTATTCAAACACTTCTGAAAAGGTGACTTTTTCCTTCAGGATCGGTCCGCCGAAAGCGACACGGGGCGTGGCGCGCGCAATGCCGACAAAATGATCATTCTTGCCGCGCAGGCTGACGTTCAGGTCTTTCACGTTGAATCGCCAGCTCTCAGGCGGCGGGATGGTATCCACTTCTGTCAGCGCGCCGGAAAACCCGCCATTTTCTGCGCTATAAGGCGTCTTGAAAACCTGCACGGACTGAACAGCGTCAAGCGGAACCGGAATCGAGAAGGATCCTGTGACAGGATCGGTCATCTTGGAATCATTCACCTGAAGCATGGACTGATCTTCGGCGGAACCGCGGAAGGTCAATTTGCCGTCGGGAGTGCGGACCACTCCCGGAGTGAGCGGCAGAGCCTCCTTGAAATTGGATTCTGTAAGAGGCAAGGTCTCGAGCTGTTTTTCACTGAGCTTTGGAGTTGTGGCCGTCGTCGGCGATACAGGCTCCGCCTGCTCCTTCACCTCAACCTTTTCGCTCACGCTGCTCAATTTCAGAGAAATATCTTGAACGATAGAGCCGCCGTTTTCCACGTGGAGTTTTATCGAGAGGGGTTCAAAACCCTCCTTTTCGAACAGAAGACGGTAATCGCCATTGGCCACGTCCTTGAATTCGTAATTCCCTTCGGCGTCCGTGGCGGTGGAAAGCACGGGCGAACCTTCGCTCGCAGGCTTCAATTGCAGCAGCAAGCCCTCCGTACTGGCTCCGTTCAGCGAGGCGTCCGCAAGTTTCACGGCACCTTTAACGGACCCGCGCTTCTGTGGCGCATCCTGAGCGCTAAGATGGGGAGGAAGCAGAATCGGGGCGAGGAGTAAAAGAGCCGCCGCGTGGCGCAAGCGAAACGGATCGACCCGCCGTCGCACAAGCCAAAGCACGGCGGCACGGATGCGGCGATGCCATCGGGCAGCGCGTCCCAGCGAGTGGGTGGATTCGAGCAAAATCATTTCGCTCAGCATTTCCTTTTGCGCATTATTTATTCCATTTCCCGCCCGGTCCCATTATTCTCAGCAGCTTTGATGCTTAGAAAATGTAAACAGACCAGGTACTAAAACCGTACGGGCTCTCTTGGTATCCGGCTGCAGTGCCCCCCAGAGCCGACAGGTGCTTGACGATGGCGTCAAAAGCCTGGTGGTCACGACCCCAAAAAACAGATGGCCGTTACCCGATGCGACGTCCAGCTGCGCCTGCTAAACGCTTTTCCATCTATGACATGCGCGGATAAAGCATTGCTCATGCCTGTAAAATCGGGCTCTCGTGAAGCGATGGAAATCCGCATGCAACAAGCGTGCGGGAATTGCGGCTCCCCCTTGAAATTGAGATGCCGGGAAATGTTCAGAAGTCACAACGGTTTGCGGGAACGGAGAGTTTTTACACTGTCTTTTACAGTGTCAAGGTTCTTGCAAAATATTTTGTCAGCATTTAAAAAATATTGTGACACGCAACCGTGGTGATGCATCGAAGTTTCGAAATCTGACGGAAGAAACGGGGTCAACCTCAGCTTTCCGGGTCACCGTCTGGCGGGTCCGTAACTTCAGGAGGAAGCATGTCTGAGCTTCACCAGTTCCCTACTCTACCAACTCAGCCGTTTCGCTTGGATGTACCGCTGCACGAACTCCTGCAACAACCGGCGCACAAGCCACAACCTCCCAGGCCGGGCAAGGAGCAGACGTTACCCGTTCCCGTTTTCCCGCAGCACCCGGAGCTTTATCACGAACTCGATGCCGCCGACATCGCGGCGCACGATCAGGTTTTGCGAACCGGCAAACGCCACTGGCCGCCCTCCAAAATTCTGAAGACCATGCGGGGCTGGATGTTTCCTTATTTCAAGTCGCGCATCCTGCCGGGAGAATTTCAGCCCATCATTGCGTACCTCTTTACCGAGTGGAAATGCAATCTGGATTGCCACTACTGCTGGTCGTATGACAATCGCGTCAAAGGCATGACGGAAGATACGGCGAAGCGGGCGATTGACTGGCTCGAAACCACGCCGTGCCGCGTGCTTGCTCCTACGGGTGGCGAGCCTTTGCTGCGACCTGATTTCGTTCACAAAGTTGTGGCCTACGCGGCGAAGAAGGATTTCTGGGTTTATCTCGCGACCAATGGCCGGCTGCTTCGGCCGGAGGTCACGGACAAGCTCGCGGACGCGGGCATTGCCACGATTAATTTTGCCGTCGACGCCATCAAGGAAAAACCAGGCCTCCCCAAAGCCTTTGAGCACGTTGACAAGAATTTCGACTATCTCGTGCGCCGCCAATATCGCCACGGGTACACCATGTTTTTCAACACAAACATTTGCCGCACAAACATCGAGGACGTGAAACAGCTCGCCACCATTGCGCACGAGAATGGCATCTCGATCACCTTTCACATCAACGAAGCGCCCATGATGGAGCAGGGCCACTTCAAGCACCTCCACCAAAACGACACCTACATCCGGCAGGAGGATTTCCCGATGGTGGACGACCTGCTTGACTGGTTGATCGACAAGCAGCGCCAAGGCTGGAAGATGGTCGATTCGATACCACGCCTAGAAAACATGAAGGGATTTATGCGTGGCGTCGGCGAACACTGGGGGTGCCGAGCCGGACAAAACTGGCTGATCATCCGCACCAACGGCACGCTGGCCCCTTGCTTCCCGCTGTACAACGCGGGCTATGACTGGGGCACCGTCGGCGAGCAGAAATTTGACGTCGCGCAACTCTCGGAAATGAAAAAAGGCTGCGAGCCGAACTGTTTTTCAACGCTGGGCTACAACGTTGCGTACTGCTACAGCGCGGCACGCGTCCTGAAGTGGCTTGGGAAACAAGCCATGCACGGCTTTCAGGGCGTCACGGGGAGCTTCGAGTAATCTGAAAATTTCCGGGCCGGGAACGGTTGCCCGGTTGCCGCAGGAACTGGGGGTTAACGATGCCGGAAGTCGCCACCGTCTCGCAAGTGCCGCAACGGCGCGCGCTGGAAATTCCGTTCGAGAGCTACAAACGCAATCAGGCTTCGATTGCGCGCCGCAAAATGTTTCCGCTGACGGCTTTCTATACGGCCTACGCTGCTCTCCTATTTATATTTGCAGCCTCGAGCGGCAGACCGTGGACAGCGGTAGCCTTTTTTGCCGCCGGATGGGTGACGTGGACTCTGGTTGAATATCTTTTCCATCGCTACGTTCTGCATGGTCGGTTTCCTCCCGGCCAGGGGTTCATACGCAAGTTTCTGCACGAGCGGCTTGATCCGCTGCACTGGGATCATCACATGCGGCCGCTGGACGGCAACCACATCAGCGGCCAGTTAAACGACATTTTGCCGCTTTTTTTTGTGGCTGCGCCGGTGAGCTTTCTTTTTCCCGTTTACAGCGCCCCGATGCTGCTTGCCGGCGTGGTGCAAAGCTACGTTTCCGAGGAGTGGCTCCACTACGCGCTCCACTTCTCCAATTCCCGTTTTCCCCCGTTTCGGCGGCTCAAGAAATATCATCTCTATCATCACAGCCCGCGCGGGATCGACAAGGGCTACGGAATCACGACGCGTTTCTGGGATGGCGTGTTCGATACGCGATTTCCGCAGGACGTCCGCCGCTCTTTGAGTAAGAATTAGGTTTCTAAAGAACCAAGTTTCTGGAAAAATGAGCAGGGGAAACTAGACTGCTACGAATCGAGTCGCTATGAAACCCGACGGCTACGCTCTGGTGACCGGCGCTTCCCGTGGTCTAGGCATGGCATACGCACGGGAACTCGCAGAACGCCGTTACAATCTGGTTCTCGTTGCGCGCCACGCGGAACCTCTCCAGACATTCGCGGAGGAATTGCGGCGCTCTCATCCCGTTTCTGTAATCGCGATCGAAGCCGATCTGTCATCTCCTGGAGCGGGCCGGTCCCTTGCGGAACAGCTTTTGCGGAACGGGATTGCCGTCGAATTGCTCGTCAACAACGCAGGCTTTGGCCTTCGCGGAGAATTCCGCCGGCTTTCGCTTTCGCGGCAACTGGAAATGCTTTGCCTCAATAATCAGGCGGTCGTCGAGCTCACCTACGGGCTGCTTCCCGCCCTGCTGGAGCGCAAGCAAAAAGGCATCATCAACATTTCTTCGACGGCAGGTTTTCAACCTATTCCGTTTGCAAGCGCCTACGCCGCCACAAAAGCCTTCTTGACTACTTTTTCGTTAGCCCTCGAACAGGAGCTGCACGCGGCAGGCGTAACCGTCGTCACGGTGTGCCCCGGCAGAATTTCCAAGAAGGAAACACCAGACTCGCCGCAACCGGCGCAGAAAAAATGGGGGGCCATCTATCAAAGCCCCGAAGACGTAGTACGCGACACATTCCGAGTGCTCGCCAAAGGCGGTGGACTGGTCGTGCCCGGCGCGCTCAATAAATTCAGCATCTTCGCCCAACGCCTGATCCCGCGAAAGGTAGTACCCCGCCTGGTCGCCAAAATGTCCAAGGCGTAGATGCGGGCCGTCGCCCGTCGCCGCCTTCAAATTGCCTTCACGGTTCCTGTTTGCGAGTGATATTCTAATTTTCCTGCCCAAGTAAACGATCGGTGACCGTCTTAGCCCAAGGAAGCGGACACTCCGAAGACAATGTCGCAAGGAGATGCCATGACCCGAAGAATTGGTCTCTTTTTCCTGGCCGCCGCGGCGATTCTGTCGGCCGCGACGCCCGATTCCCATGCGCAATCCGTGATGACTCGCCACGTGCGGGAGGTAACTCGGACCGCCAGGGTGAAGTCTATGGGACGGCTTCCCGGAAACCGGATGATGCAGCTGAATATAGTTCTGCCTTTGCGCGATTCGGCAGGGCTGCAATCATTTCTAAAGCAACTCTACGATCCTGCCAGCCCCTCCTACCGGCATTTCCTCACGGTAAGAGAGTTCACCCAGCGATTTGGTCCCACGCAGAAAAACTATGACGCCGTGGTCAGTTTCGCAAAGAAGAAGGGTTTCACAGTCACGGGCGGCAGCCGGGATGGCATGGACGTGCAGGTGAGAGGCTCCGTCTCGGTCGTCGAGAAAGCTTTCCATGTGACCATGCGCACTTACCAGCACCCCAAAGAGAACCGTACTTTTTATTGCCCGGACAGGGAGCCCACGACGAGCCTGCCTTTCGCCCTTTGGCACATCTCCGGTTTGGACGACTACTCCAAGCCGCATCCTTTATACGTAAAGAAGAGCGACTACGCGAGGGCTCATGGAATTCGGCAAGCGGACGTTGTGACCTACGCCACGACCGGCTCGGGTCCTTCGGCTTCCTTCCTTGGCAGCGACATGCGCGCCGCTTACTACGGCGGCACGGCGCTAACAGGCGCCGGTCAGAACCTTGCACTGTTCGAGTTTGCCGGCACGGATTTGTCCGACTTGACGACCTACTTCAACAATATCGGCCAAACGAACAATGTCCCGGTTGCCCTCTTTTCCACGGACGGCACCAGCACGGCCTGCCTGGCTACGAGTGGCTGCGATGACACGGAACAGACGCTCGATATGACCCAGGCCCTCGGAATGGCGCCGGGTCTTGCAAGCCTGGTGATGTACGTTGGCGCGACCGATACCGCAATTATCGGCGCCATGACGACCCACAGCCCGCTGCCAGCCACGATTGGCTGTTCCTGGGGCTGGACACCTGCGGATCCAACCACGCTTGACCCTTATTTCGAGCGCATGGCCGCACAAGGCCAGACCTTCTTTTCAGCTTCTGGTGACAGTTCCACTTGGTCGGCCACGAACGAAGCCTGGCCGGCCGACGACGCCAATGTCGTCTCCGTCGGCGGCACGGACTTGATCACAGCCAGCGCCGGTGGTCCATGGAAGTCTGAAACCGCCTGGGCAGACAGCGGCGGGGGCATTTCGCCCGACAATATCGCCATCCCGTCCTGGCAGCAGCTCTCCGGGGTGATCAACTCGAGCAACAAAGGCTCGACGACGCTTCGCAACGGTCCGGACGTATCGGCGAACGCGAATTTTACGTTCTATGTTTGCGCTAACCAGGCTGCCTGTACGGCCAACGAAGATGGCGGCACGAGTTTCGCTGCTCCCATGTGGGCAGGCTACATTGCCTTGGTCAATCAGCAACTCGCTTCCAGCAATCACCCGCTGATCGGGTTCCTCAACCCCGCCATTTACGCCCAGAATGTTACGCCTATCTACACGGCGGACTTCCACGACATCACTTCCGGCACATCGGGCAGCTTCTCGGCAGTTCCTGGCTATGATCTGGTCACTGGTTGGGGCAGCCCAAACGGGATTGGCCTGATCCATGCGCTCACCACAGGACTGCCTTCTCCACCCACAGGCTTGCAAGGAGTGGTTCATTAAGCCCGAGGCCTAATTGCCTCGGACTGTCGTTATGCTTTGAGCTTGCGATATCGGCGGATCAGGTTATTTGTTGAGCTGTCGTGGTTCAGCGGCGTTTCGGTGTGGCTGGCAACTTCAGGGATAATGCGCTGAGCCAGTACCTTTCCAAGTTCCACTCCCCACTGGTCAAACGAATTGATTTGCCAGATTGCGCCCTGGGTGAAAACAGCGTGTTCATACAAAGCAACGAGCTGCCCCAGGGTTTCGGGTGTAAGCCGGGTAGCAAGAATTGTGTTTGACGGGCGATTCCCCTCGAAGACTCGATGAGGAACAAGCCAATCCGGAGTGCCTTCGGCTTTTACTTGCTCCGGCGTCTTTCCGAACGCTAGCGCCTCGGTCTGCGCGAAGACGTTTGCTAGCAACATGTCATGGTGGGGTCCCAGCGGGTTCAGCGGCTGCGCAAACGCGATGAAATCACAGGGAATCAATCGCGTGCCCTGATGGATCAACTGATAAAAAGAGTGCTGCCCGTTGGTTCCCGGCTCGCCCCAATAAATGGGGCCGGTCGAATAGGTAACGTCAGAGCCATCGACCGTAACGTGCTTTCCGTTGCTCTCCATCGTCAACTGTTGCAGGTAAGCGGGAAAGCGCTTGAGGTATTGCTCGTACGGCAACACAGCCACTGTTTGGGCGCCGAAGAAATCGTTGTACCAAATGCCGAGGAGGCCGAGCAGCACCGGCAGGTTCTCTTCAAAGGGCGCCGTCCGGAAATGTTCGTCCATTTGGTGGAAGCCATTCAACATGGACCGGAAATTATCCGGGCCGATGGCGAGCATGGTCGAAAGACCAATCGCAGAATCCATGGAGTAACGTCCACCCACCCAATCCCAGAAACCAAACATATTGGCGGTATCAATACCGAACTTGGCCACTTCGGTTGCGTTCGTGGAGACCGCGACGAAATGCTTGGCCACTGATTTTTCATCGCCGCCCAGAGCCGCGAGTGACCAGTCTCGAGCCGAATGTGCGTTGGTCATTGTTTCCAGCGTTGTGAAAGTCTTTGAGGAGACAATGAAGAGCGTTTCCGCCGCGTCGAGACCCTCGACAGCTTCGGCAAAATCCGTGCCGTCCACATTGGAGACAAAGCGGAAGGTCATGGCACGGTCGCTGTAACTCTTGAGTGCCTCGTAAGCCATAACGGGCCCGAGGTCGGATCCACCGATGCCAATGTTGATGACGTTGCGAATGCGTTTGCCGGTATGTCCGGTCCACGCGCCGCTGCGTACCCGATTCGAGAAGGCCGCCATCTTGTCGAGTACCGCATGCACCTCGGGAACGACATTCTGGCCGTCAACCACGATGGATGCGTCCTTAGGCGCGCGCAGGGCTACGTGCAAGACAGCGCGCTTCTCCGTGAAATTGATCTTCTCGCCTCGAAACATCGCGTCTATGTGAGAGCGCAGGCCTGACTCTTCGGCAAGCTGGACTAGCAGCTTCACCGTTTTGTCCGTAATGCGATTTTTCGAATAGTCCAGGAAAATCCCTATGGCCTCGGCGGTCATCCGCTCGCCGCGCTTAGGGTCCTCTGCAAACAGGCTCCGGAGATGCTGGCCGCGAATCGCCTCATAATGGGATTGGAGAGCCGTCCAGGACTTCCGTTTCGTCAGGGGCTCAACCTTTGCTGCGGAGTTTGGTGTAGCGGGTGTCGCCATCGTTGCGCTCCTTTATGCTTTTCCTGTTGCGCTGCTTACTTCACTCCGGTTGCGGTTACCACTGATCTTAAATCATTACGCAAGCCGAACGAATGATTTCGCCCCTTGCTCTCAACACCGTGCATTAGATGCCGGCGGTTTTGACACATCGAACAAAATCCAGCCTGCAGGTGTTTGATGCGCGTGCGCGAGACAGCGGACGTAGTTTTTTCTCGTGTACGATACCGTTTCAAAGGCTGTCCGGCAGTGCCCAAATGACCTTCCGACGTCCAAAGGATAGCGCTAGCTAAGACTTGTCTAAGACGCAGGCACAACTCCCAATTGCTGAAGCATGCCCAACTCATCCGAGCTTCCCCACCGCTCTACCATCTTGCCGTCCTTGAACTTCGATATTTGCATGCCGCGGATTCTGATCTTTTTACCCGTCGGCGCGATGCCCATGAGAGGGCCTTTGTGCGTTCCCGTTAAGGTGTAGGCGAATGCCAGGGATTCGTCGTCTGCAACCAGTGTTTCCAGGGCCACATGCAAATCGGGAAATGCAGTTCTCATTCCCGAGAAAAATGCGCGATAGCCTTCCGGCCCTCGCGCTTGGCCGCGTGCCGGATCGTGATCAACATTTTCTGCAGAAACGGCATCGTTGAACAGATCGAGCTTGCCTGTATTCACCGCTTCTGCAAACTTCCCCAGAATCGCCATATTTGTTTCTTTGCTCATGCTTCAGGCTCCCTTGCCCATTGATTTCAGGACACTGCCGATTTCAAGACGGTACGCGTTCCTTGAGATGATCGTCTCTTCGTTCGCGATACCCACCTTTATTGGCGTTTCCGATAGCTGGTGCGCCCGAATCGCGCAGGACGCCTCGGTTCGCCGGGAAACTCTCTCTGGTGCATGGTCGAGAAAACGGGATTGCGTCAGAGTGGGCGTGAAGAAACCCGGTGACCAAGGTCAGGCCGGGAAAAGGAGGCACAAAATGTTTGAGGCTATTGCAGCGGCGATAGATAGTTGCCTGGGGTGGATCGACACCACCCACGAACCGCTTTCTGAGGAAAATTGCGGCGGCGCCTGCGGGCAGCAAGAGGGGGGCGTATCGTCGCTCGTGCGCCTTTCATCCGACTGCACCACTTCCGTCTTGAGGCATAGCGATATCTACCACGATGGAATTTTACGCAGAAACCTCAGAAGCAGAATCCCGGGAAGCGTTGGACAAACTGCTGGGCTTGATGAAATAATTGTTGCAAGCCGACTTAGCTCAGCTGGTAGAGCGGCGCATTCGTAATGCGTAGGTCCCCAGTTCGATCCTGGGAGTCGGCTCCAGAACTTTTCCCAGACACAATCTGCTGCGAAGACCCAATGGAGCGGGGTGTTGGCGTTCGTTGAACGCAAAACCGTTCTTTTTTGCAGAGAAAAGCGTACCTTAGCGCGAAAAAGGGTACATAGCCCAGCCAATACCCACGCCAATGAGGAGGAAGAGGAACAACGACCACAGGATGTATTTGATGCGCTCGCTTATCTTGCGCCGGCTTAAGAAGCCGAACGCGACGGAGATAAGCAGCGCGAAAAGCGTCAACGCCTGAAAATGGGTGAGGTGAAAAACCGTCCCGCTCACGCCTTGCGTCCCCGGGCGGCTTCGTAGGCGTGCAGTGCGGCCAGCAAATTCAGCACCCCAGCCGCCGCGAGAAAGCGCGTCCCATAATCTCCCTCGGCATGCGCCACATCGGAGCCTTGCGTTTCAAGCGCGCGCGCCGCGAAATAGAGCGATCCCGTACCCAGATCGGCCACATAGCCGAGCATACCGAACGCGTCGCTGCCTTCCGAACTAAAGATGTTTCCCCGCATTTCGACGCCGATAAACACCAGCGCTCCCACGGTCAGGAGGCATCCGACGGCCCGGCCCCACATTTTCAGAAACGCATGACCGAGTCCTGGAACAAGCCATCCGGCGACGCCGATGACGAGCGCCAATAGCTCGTTTCCTTTGGGAGACTCGGCGGGTACGGCTGTTGCGCCATCTATAGCGCTCAAGTCGGCTGGCGAAGCCGCCGGTGTGACGTTCGTTTCGCCCGCAGTCGAAAAGCCTGTGTGATCGTTGGTTTCGGTCAATTTTTCCTCAGTCGAATCTCTCTCGGGCAATTCGCTCGCCGGAAACCAGTCCGCGGCCGGTTCGCTCTAAGCCAGCAGCGCCAAAATTTCTTTTTGCACCGCCCCGGTCACGCGCGCCTCTTTTTCGCCTACATAGACATTCACTTCGCTGCGTATCCCAAACTCCGGCAAATAAATGCCCGGCTCGATCGAATTGCAAGTCTTCGGAATGAGATGCCGCACGTCGTGCGTCTCCAAGCCGTCCATGTTGACGCCGTTGCCGTGCACCGTCTGACCGATATTGTGGCCCGTGCGATGAAAGAAGTACTTCCCATAGCCGGCTTTCTCAATCACTTTGCGCGCCGCTCCATCCACTTGCCAGCCCTGCAGCGGCTTGCCTTTCGCGACGCTCGATTGAATCAGCTCCACGGCCTGATCTCGCGCCTCGCGCACGATTCCAAACACCTTCGCCATCTTCTCCGGAACTTTCGCCCCGAGATAGCCGACCCAGGTGACGTCGTAGTAGACGCTGCCGGCTTCTTTCGTTTTTCCCCAAACATCGAGCAGCAGCAAATCCCCCTCGCGCATTGGGGATGCCGATTGTGGCTCGGGGCCGTAGTGCGGATCGCTCGCGTGCGCCCCGACGGCGACATCCGGTCCTTGGTCCGTGGCAATACCGGCGGCATCAAATTCTTTGCGAATCCACTGCTGCAAATTGTATTCCGTAAAAACATTTTTCTCGCGCACGTTCTTGGCCGCCAGCTGGAACGCCTGGCTCACGACGCGGTCGATGACCGCTCCCGCCGCAAGGTGCGAGTCCAGCTGCGCCTGGGTCCAGCATGCTTCGTACTTCTGCACGAGATCGGCAGAGCTGACGACTTTCGCGCCGACGCTGCGCACCAGTTCGATCGTTCCGGCGTCCACCATCGCAACATAGGGAATCGCGTTCTTGGGCGAATACTGCATCGCGATTTTCTTTCCGCGCCCCAGCAGCTTGCCGAGATTCTTTCGCAGCTCGCCCTGTTCCGCATAAGACAGCGACTCTCCCGGCAGCGAAGCCAGCGATTCCATCTCAATCTTATGCACCAATTTGCGCGGCGCGCCTTTCGCCGGAACGAAGTAATACCAGCGCCGCGTCCGCATCCCGGGAGGCAGTTGCAGGATGTTCTGTGCGATCGGATCGCGCCCGCGAAAATCGTAAAACAGCCAGCCATCGAGCTTGGCCGAGCGCAAATCGCTCTGCATTCCGTTGATGTCAAGGCTCATGATGAGAAGACGCCCCCACTCTTCACGACGTTTCAGAAATGCGATGGATCAGGCTTCGTGTGATAACAAACCCAACACCTGCTGCTTCGTCACGCCGCGAATTTCCACACGTTTTGTGCGGCTACGATCGCCGGCAAGAATTCTAACAGCCGACTTGGGCGTTTTCAAAAGATGCGCAAGCAATTCGACCAGCGCCTCATTTGCCCGATCTTCGACGGCCGGCGCTTGCAGTCGAACCTTCAAAGCGCCATTCATCACACCGGAAATTTCGTCTTTGCTGGCCCGCGGCTGCACCCGCACCGGAAACGAAATCGTTCCCGCCGCCATATTTTCCAGTATCTCCGGGAACATCCCCGCATCACCAGCCGCGTTCATATTGCACAGGCGGCTTGATCTTGATATCCAGGGCTTTCGCGGCCCGCCGCGGCCAATACGGATCGCGCAGCATCTCGCGCGCCAGGAAGACCGCATCCGCTTGCCCTGTCTCCAAAATCTGCTCCGCCTGCTCTGGCTCGGTAATCATGCCCACCGCGCCCGTCGCAATTCCGGCTTGCTTGCGCACCGCCTCGGCAAAAGGCACTTGATACCCCGGCCCGACGGGAATTTTTACATTGGGCACCATGCCACCACTGGAGACATCCATCAAATCCACCCCCAGTGGCCCCAACTTCTTGCTCAGCTCGATCGTCTGTTCCAGATCCCAACCACCCTCTTTCCAGTCCGTCGCCGAAACTCGAAAGAAGAGCGGCAGCCGCTCAGGCCATACTTTGCGCACTTCTTTGGTTACCTCCAGCGCAAACCGGAGGCGATTCTCAAGGCTTCCGCCAAATTCATCGGTGCGCGCGTTGCTGAGCGGCGACAAAAACTGATGAATCAGATATCCGTGCGCGCCGTGAATCTCCGCAACTTCAAATCCCGCTTCCAGCGCGTTCTCGGCAGCCCGCCCGAAGGCGGCAATGACCTCTGGAATTTCTTTCAGCGAAAGCGCCCGCGGCATCGGATATTCCGGCTCGAAAGCCAGTGCGCTCGGCGCGATTGGCTCCCAGCCTCCAGCTTCCCGCGCGACCTTCTTTCCGCCGGCCCACGGGACCGCGGTGCTTGCCTTGCGTCCCGCGTGCGCCAGTTGGATTCCCGCAACGGCTCCCTGTTTGCGAATAAATTCAGCAATGGGCCGCCACGATGCGATATGCGATTCGTGATAAATCCCCGCGTCGGAAGGCGAAATGCGCCCCCGCGCTTCCACCGCGGCAGCTTCCGTCATCACCAGTCCTGCGCCGCCCACCGCGCGGCTTCCCAAATGCACCATGTGCCATGGCTGGGGGTGTCCATCCACCGCCGAGTATTCGCACATCGGCGAGACAAAAACGCGATTCCTGAATTCCACTTCCCGGATTCGATACGGGGAAAACAATTTCATTTTGGGAGTCCTTTAAATTTCTGCAGATTTTGACGTCGATGCCGGTAAAAACCGTTTTACGTCTTCAGCGCGGGCCTGCTTCCAAACAGCAACGTGCCTACGCGCACTTCGGTAGCTCCTTCTTCAATCGCGACTTCAAAATCGTGCGACATTCCCATGGAGAGCACCGGCAGCGGCATGCCAAGCTGCTTCGCCAAATCGTCGCGTAATGCGCGCAACCGTGCGAAATGCGGCCGCGTCTCCTCAGGATTCCCTGCGAGCGGTGGAATGCACATCAGCCCGGCCAACTCCAATGCCCGAAGCGCCGCAACTTTTTCTACCAGAAGGGGTAGATCATTCACATCGGCGCCGCTCTTTGTCTCCTCCTTCGAAATGTGCACCTCAATCAGCACGCGCAGCTTCTCCGTCGCTCCTGTTTCGATGCGCGCCCGGTCCAGCCGTTGCGCCAGCGCAAAATCATCCACCGAATCAACGCTCTGGAAGAGCTTCGCGGCTCGCGCCGCCTTGTTGCTCTGCAAATGCCCGATAAGATGAAACGTCGCCTGCAAACCTTCCACGCCGCCGCGCTTCCCTTCCCATTCCTGCACGCGGTTCTCGCCAAAATGCCGCACGCCCGCCTCAAAAGCTTCGCGGATCGCCTCCGCCGGATGCGTCTTCGAGACGCCAAGCAAGGTAATCTCTTCCGCCCGGCGCCCCACACGCCGCGCCGCCGCTTCCATCCTTCCTCGAATCCACAGCAGGTTTTCCTGTATGGCGGCCATGTTCAAATTAAAATCCTAGCATGCGCAGCGTTGCAGCGTGCTGAGTCTGCGGTTAGACTGGCCTTCCAATATGTCTGCTCTATGTGCGCCCGGAAAACTCATCGCCATCGAAGGAATCGACGGCAGCGGCAAACGCACACAAGTGGATTTGCTCCAAAAAGCTCTAACCGCCGAAGGCCATTCCGTTTTTTCGACCGGCTTTCCTCAATACAAGTCCTGGTTTGGCAAAATGGTGGGCCAGTTCCTCAATGGCGATTTCGGCGCGCTCGAATCGGTGGACCCGCATTTCAGCGCTCTGCTCTATGCTGGGGACCGCTTCGAAGCCAAGCCCCGCCTCGAAGCCGCCCTTGCGGAAGGAAAAATCGTTCTCGCCGACCGTTACATCGGCTCCAATCTTGCTCACCAAACCGCCCGCGCCTCAGCCGCCAATCGAGAAGGTTTCACCGCCTGGATCGAGCACCTCGAATACAACATTTACAATCTGCCTCGCGAAAAGCTCGTTCTCTACCTTCGCGTTCCTCCGAAAGAAGCCCAGAGCCTCGTCAACCGCAAATCCGCCCGCGTCTATACGAAAGAGAAACAGGATTTGCAGGAAGCCAGCCTCCACCACCTCGAAGAAGCCGCAGCGATGTACGATCAACTCGCGCGCCGCCCCAATTGGGCGACGATCGAATGTTTCGATGCAAAGCGCAGCGCCATGCGGTCGCAGAAGAATATCGCCGCGGAGATCCTCGCTGCGGTCACGCCGATTCTCGCGGAATCCGCTTCCGCCACAAAGGGAGCGTGTTGAACGATGGGCTTCTCCGAATTTCTCGGCAATGAGCGCATCGTAGCTGCCCTTCGCGGCGCCCTCCGCAGCGATCGCGTCCCCCACGCCTTGCTCTTCACCGGTCCGCGCGGCGTTGGCAAATTTACGCTGGCCCGCATGTTCGCCCAAGCCGCCAATTGCGAACGCCTGAAGGACGATTTCTGCGGCGAGTGCGCCACGTGCCAGCGCGTCGCACTGCTTGCCGCTCCCGAAAAGCTCATCGAACAAGGCTTAGCCGAACGCGGCGAAAGTGCTGACGCTGCCGCCGTCGAACGCATCCCCCTTATTCTGCAAACGCATCCCGACGTTTGGGGGCTCGTTCCCGATCCCGTGCGCTTGAAATCGCCCGTAGCCCGCCCCATGCTCCGCGTAGGCCAGCTCCGCGCCGTGCAGCGCGCCGCTTCTTTTCAGCCCATAGGACGCCGCCGCGTTTTCATCCTCGATGGCGCGGAAACGATGCGGTGGGACGTGCAAAACGTTTTCCTAAAAATTCTGGAAGAACCGCCTGGCTCTGCAACGCTTATCCTCACCGCGCCATCGCCTTACTCTTTGCTTCCGACCATCATCTCCCGCTGTCTGCAGTTTCATTTCGCGCCACTTTCGCAACCCGACGTCGAGAACATTCTGAAAGAGAAGACCGATCGCAAGCCAGCCGACTTGAAACTCGCGGCGCAACTCTCCGAAGGCAGCCCCGGTCTGGCCATGGAAATGAACGTGGAAGAAACCGCCGAACGCCGCCGCGCCGCCCTGCGCGTCCTCGAACGCGCAGCGCGTGGCCAGGGCTTTGCCCAGCTTTTCGCGGACACTTCCGCGCTCGCCAAGGACCGCGAATACTCTTTCGAAGATCAGATCGGCGTCTTCTACGGCCTGCTCACCGATCTCCTCGAGCTCACTTCTGGCATAAAACACACGGTCCTGCGAAACGCCCCCCTGGCCAAAGAGCTGGAACTGCTCGCCAGACAGGTCGATTCGCGCTGGGTCATGCGTGCCATCGCCGGCTTTGATGATCTCCACTTTGGCGCTCGCCGTAACCTGAATCGCCAGCTCGGCCTCGACGCTCTCGCTGCTTCTCTCGCGCCGGAATCTTAGTCTTCCGTCCTCAGAAAGCTTGCACCCGCGCCTTTGCTTCGCCTCAAAAATTTCTGAAACCCAGCTGTAACCTGGCGCTCAAAGCATGCATCTCACCAAGTGAGCACGCCCCACAGCCTTACCCGCGAGGAGAAGTCAATGGTGAACCGCAGGATGTTTCGGCCGGGATTTCCGGACGTAAAGGAGCAGCCTCCCCAACGAGTTTCCCACAACGGCCCCGGTCCTGTGCCGAGTAAGAAGCCTGCCCCTCCCGAAACCACCCACGCCGAGAACTTCTACTGGGTCAAGCAGATGCAGAGCCGCACGCCCATGGTGCTCGTTCTCGAAAATGGCGAAACGCTGCGCGGCACGGTGGAGTGGTATGACCGCGACTGCATCAAGCTCACTCGCCAAGGCAGCCCCAATTTGCTGGTTTTCAAGCGCGTTATTAAATACGTCCATAAAGACGGGGAAGAAAACGCCTCGGGCGGCGACGAGTAGTTTTTCTAAGCCTCACCCTTGTTTTGCCTATCTAGCGGTCATCTTCTGGCTAATGGAATGCCCCCGCGCCGCTCCAAACGTCAGCAGTGCCTTCGCCACTAACGTCCCCTTCTCGCTAAATATCTCGCATTCCGTTACCACAAAATTCCTCCCGGTCCGCAAAACCCTCCCCTCGGCCTTAATCAAGCCGCCCGGCACCGGCTCCAAAAAATTTATCTTCAGCTCCACCGTGGCAATCTCCGTCCCCTTCGGCACGGTCGTATAAGCCGCGATCGCCGCAACGGTATCCGCAACGGTAGCCAGGACTCCCCCATGCACCACGCCATGGAACTGCTTATGCCGCCGCTTCACTCGCATGCTGAACACCACATGCCCCTTTTCCAAGCTCATTAACGAGAGCCCCAGCAGCGCGGTAGCTCCGGTTTCATTCGCCCTGCTGCGCAAAATCGCCTCATACTTCTTCAAATCCTGAATCTCTACAGTCATCCAGTCCTCGTAGTGGCGGACCTGTAGGTCCGCGAAGTTTCCCTTTCTACCAAGCCGTTCCCTAAGTCGTTTCCCTAACTCCCGATTCCCCTCAATAAGCCGAAAGCCCACCATCCAGAGGAATTGCTGCCCCCGTCAACCAACTAGACTCCTCCGCCGCCAAAAACACCGCCATCTCCGCCACATCCACAGGCCGCCCCATCCTGCCCAGCGGAATCGACGCCACGCGCGCATCCCGCAAAGCCTTCCCCTCGGCCGACGCCTCAAAAAGCCCCGCAACCAATTCTGTCTCCACAATCGAAGGACAAATACAATTCGCCCGCACATTGTCCTTCGCGTGATCCACAGCCATTGCCTTCGTCAACAAGGTCACTCCGCCCTTCGACGTGCAATAAGCCGCCCGATCCTTCATCGCGACAAGCCCCAACACCGACCCAATATTCACAATCGCCCCGCCGCCCGCCTTCCGAAACTCGGGCAGAGCCGCCCGGCTCATCAAAAACGGCCCCTTCAAATTAATCGTCATCATCCGGTCCCACTCTTCTTCGCTCGTGGCCTCAATCGTCGCAACCTTCAAAACTCCGGCGTTGTTCACCAGAACATTCAATCGCCCAAATCTTGCCGCCGTCTCCTGCACAGCCTTTTCCCCATCACGCGCGCTGGAAACATCGCACGCAATCGCAATCCCCTCTCCCCCGATTTTCTCCAATTCAGCCACCGTCTCCTGCAGCTTCTCGACGCGCCTCCCAGCGACAGCCACCTTGGCGCCTTCACGCGCAAACGCCAGCGCAATCGCCCTCCCAATCCCCGTCCCCCCGCCCGTAACCAGAGCCACCTTCCCCGCCAGTCGTGTCACGATTTCCCCGCCTCCCGCGTCTAATGAGGAGCCAGAATGCTGCCCTATCTGGCAGCAAGAAACAACTGTGGGACAGGCGTAACCCAGTCCCCCTTTCTGTGACGGACAGCACCACCTATCCGTATTCCAGGTTTCGCAGTAGCATCAGAAATCTCGACCGATTCAACCCGAGAGCGCCCAATGAAAATCGGCATCACCTGTTACCCCACCTACGGCGGCTCCGGCGTCGTCGCCACCGAACTCGGCCAGGAACTCGCCGCCCGCGGCCACGACATCCACTTCATCAGCTACGCCCCGCCCATTCGCATGAACCCCAACGATCCCCACATCCACTTTCACGAAGTCGAAGTCGCCTCTTATCCCCTCTTCGATCACCCGCCCTACACGCTGGCCCTCGCCACAAAAATGCTGGAAGTCTTCGAATCCGAATCTCTCGACCTCCTCCACGTTCACTACGCCATCCCGCATTCCGTCAGCGCCATGCTCGCACGCTCGATGGCCGCCCCGCGCCGCCTCCCCTTCATAACCACGCTGCACGGTACCGACATCACTCTGGTCGGCACCAATCGCAGCTATCTACCCATCACAAAATTTTCCATCGAACAAAGCGACGGCGTCACCGCCATCTCCAGTTATCTCCTCAAACAAACTCTCAAAGACTTCGAAATCAAGCGCCCCATTGAAGTCATCCCCAACTTCGTGAATTGCGACCTCTACACCCGCACTCCGCAACCAGCTCTCCGCGAAAAATGGGCCCCCAACGGCGAGCCCATCCTCATGCACCTCTCGAATTTTCGTCCCGTCAAACGTCTCACCGACACGGTGGAAATCTTCGCCCTGGTGCGCGCAAAAATGCCCGCCAAGCTCGTTCTGATCGGCGACGGCCCGGACCGCGGCTCCGCGGAATACTTGGTCCGCAAAAAGCGCTTGCAAAAGGATGTTCTTTTCCTGGGGAAGCAAAACGGCGTCTACGAAAAACTTTCCGTAGCGGATCTTTTCCTGATGCCCTCGCAGCTCGAATCTTTCGGCCTCGCCGCTCTCGAAGCCATGGCCTGCGAAGTCCCGGTAATCGCCACAAACGTAGGCGGCGTCCCGGAAGTTGTCGAACACGGTGTGGATGGCTATCTAGTCGAACCCGGCGACGTAAAATCCGCCGCCAACCATGCCATCGAAATCCTCTCCCGCTCCGACCGCGGCCGCGAAATGGGCCACATCGCCCGCATGAACGCCAAGAAAAAATTCTGCTCCAAAGACGTAATCCCCGCCTACGAAGGTTACTACCGCCGCGTCCTTGAGCAACACTCTACCGCTTCAGCCTAGTGGCACAGACTTCAGTCTGTGCGTCCGTGCAGGGCGATCTTGCTCCTCTTAACGATTAGGTGTGAGCTTTGGGCTCGAAGCTGAGGGCGTTCTTCTTCAACGCTTGAACCTTGAACTTCTCAACCTTCTACGGTTCGGCTACCGGCGTATAGGTCGGTGCATGCGGCGTAAATCTTCGAATCACAAATTCCTGCAAAATATTTGCCGCCGCGGTCGATCCAATTCCGATGAGCGTATTCTCCACGGTAAGCGTCGCGTCATTTCGATTCGCCGAAGGATAGTAAAGGTTGGATATTCCGCCCGAAGCCAGGCTTCCCAGAATCCCGGAATAGTTCGGCTCCCAGCGTCCATTGTCGCCCTTGCAAATCACGGCGTTGGCGATCGCATACAAAATCCGTGACTTCACGCTCCCTGTTCCCTTATAAAAATATCGCGGGTCCTGTTTCAAGAGCGACGGCAATATCGCGCTCCCGATATACGTGCTCGTGACCAGGTCCGCATAGGACGCGCCATATCGCTTCCCATAACCCTGCGCCCCTTGACCGTATCCGCTGAACGAATTGGTGGCCTGCTGAACTCCCGCAATCACTCCCGTAATGCCGAAGCTGACGGGGTCCACTGTCGCTTTCCACGCCAGTTCAAACTTTTGCTTCTTATTCAGCGGCGCCGCCGCGGGATCGTAGGTCACGTAAAAATTCGGCACAATTCCAAAGACGCGCTGCTTCTCTTCGTCCTTGATCTCCGCCTCGGCCAAATCGGTTCGCGACATCGTCACCCGCACCTCAGCCGCGGCGCCGGCTATGATCAGCGTAATTGGCGGCACGAGACAGGTTTCCCCGGAATTCAGAGTCCCTGCAAACGTCGCGGCAGTAAAGCCGTCCGCTTCTGTTGTCAATTGAAACGGCCCGGGAGCAATGTTGGAAAACGTGAACTGTCCCTGGCTATCGGACAGCGTCTCTTCATTCAAGGGAGGAAGTTCTCGCGAAAGCTTCACATGCGCCCCGGCCACCACCGCGCCGGTCTTGTCCACTACCGTTCCGCTGATGGCTCCAACCGACTGGCCGCTCGTCGGCGCGACAGTTTCATTTCCTTTTGTATCGGTCTGCGCCTGCGCCGTTTTTTCAGCCGCAGGGTCCGGAGTCTGCGCCGCCACGGAAATCCCGCAAGCAAGCAGCGCCGCACTCAATCCCAGCGCGCGCCATCTTCCCGCGCGAACCAGTCTTCCCATGGCAAATGTCGCCCTCAGAACGTTTCTTCCCAAATCGTTTCCGTTGCTGCGTTCACCACGGAAATTTACGGCCATGAGCAATCAGTTCCTATCTTCCGTCTTTCTTCTCTCGGCGTTTCGATCGGTCACGCTTCCCAACCCCCCGCCCAGACCGCTAACTAGGATGACGTTTCCCCTCGCGTGGTTGGTTCCATCCATTCTTACTTTCCCGCAGCCATAACTTTTAGTTCCGCTCAGGCTACCACTTGTCGCTCAATTCTGAAACTGTCCCCCGGTTCAGGTGCGCTTCCGGCGTCAACTACGAAGCCCGGCAAATCCTCTTTCAAAAAAATGGAAACCGCACTACAACCCTGAATTTGCCAACTAGCCTTCCCCGCAAAGTTTGCATATCATGGCCCTATGATCGCCCGCATCCTTTCCTGCATTTTTCTAATTGCCACTCTCGCCGCAGAAAACCATTCAGCCGCGCAAACGCAATCTCCATCTCAATCCAAACCCGAAGCTCCAGCCACCGCTGCTCCCGCCACGCCGGCTAAAAACGACTACAGCAAGTCAGAAGCCTGGATCTGCCTCCCCGCCCGCCAGGACTCCTGCACCGTTGATCTGTCCACCACCATCATCACAGCCGATGGCAAGCTGACCACCGAACCCTTCTCCTCCAATCCGAACGCCCCCATTGACTGCTTCTACATGTACCCAACCATCTCTTCCCAATCCACGCCGAACAGCGACATGACCCTCGACCCGGAAGAAAAAGGTGTTGTCCGCTCGCAGTTGGCTCGTTTCGGCTCGCAGTGCCGCCTCTATGCCCCGCTCTATCGCCAGGTCACTCTAAGCGGCCTGCGCTCCATGCTCCGGGGTGGTACCACCCCAGAAATGATGGAGCGCGAACGTACCCTCGCCTACAGCGACGCCCTCGACGCCTGGCATTACTACCTCGACCACGATAACCACGGCCGCGGCGTGGTCCTCATCGGCCACTCCCAGGGCGCCGGCATTCTCATGCGCCTTATCCGCGAGGAAATTGACGGCAAGCCCGTACAGTCCAAACTGGTCTCTGCCCTCCTTCTCGGTGCAAATGTCCCCGTCCCCAAAGGAAAAGATGTCGGCGGCGCTTTTCAGCACATCCCCCTATGCGGCTCCGCCTCTCAAATCGGCTGCCTCATCACCTACGTCTCCTTTCGTGCCACGGCCCCGCCTCCCGATAACTCCCTCTTCGGCCATGTCGGAAAGGAATCTATGCAGGCCGCCTGCACCAACCCCGCCGCCCTCGCTGGCGGCAGTGCCGAACTCCACTCCTACCTGCCCTCCGGCGACGGTTCCAGCATCGTTCGCAGCGTCTCTTCGACCCAACCCCCTTGGGTCACTCCCCCGCAACCTATCCACACGCCCTTTGTCAGCGTCCCTGGAATGCTCACCGCCGAATGCCTCTCCAATGAGCATGGCTCCTACCTCGCCGTGACAATTCACGACGATCCCGCTGGCGCTCGTGCGCACGACATCGGCGGCGACTTAGTCGTCAACGGCACAATTCTCCCCGACTGGGGCCTTCATTTAATCGATGTGAATCTAACAATAGGAAATTTGATCGATGTAGTAAGCCAGCAAGCCAAAGCCTATCTAGCAACCACCGCCCACTAGCATTTTATGGAGTCCGGGAGCTCTGCTCCCGCTTTGCCTTTGCTTTTTCGCTCTTGAATTCCGCTCTTGAATCTTGCCATTGCTCTCGTTCTCCGAGCCTTCTCACTTACTCATCTCCGGAACGCAATCGTCACATCCTCCTGCGCGCTAACCGGCCTCTCATCCAGTAGCGTCGGCTTAAATCGCCACTGCCGAATCGCGCTGCTAGCCGCAGAAAAAAGCGCCGCCGACCCGCTCAGCAGCTTTATCTCCTCCACCTGCCCGCTTGTCCCAATAGTCGTCCGCACCTTCACGGTCTCTGCCGCCGCATGCCGGTCACCCACCTGTGGATAACGCGGCCACACATACGAAACAATCCCGCCTGCCTGCAATCGGGCCGCACTCCACGGCATCGGCGCAACCATTACAGAGAGTTGCGCAGCCATCGCAAACGTGCGTGAAGCCGCAATCGTCTTTTCCGGCAAAGTCAGCCGGAACGGTTTGCTGCCATCGCCAGGCCCACGCACAAGAATTGTCCCAGGCGTTGACACATGCCCCGCCGCTCCGTTCGTGGACATAACCCTGCGCTCCGCCGGATTTTTTGCCGCCCCATTCAACGGCACCATCGCTTTCACTAGATGTCCAGGCTTGGCACTGGTACGCCGGCCAGCATCGTGTGCGACACCTCCACTCGCTGCATGGTCCTCAGAACTGGCGGCACGATCATCGGGAACAACAGGGGTAACCGGAACTCTCGGCGCGATTGTCGAAGATGCATTGGGATCCGTCGGCGCCGGATCCACCGCAGGCGCTTTCGCAAACGATTCCGGCCCGGCGTCGTTTCCCTTGGGTTTCTCCTCGGATTCGACTTCCGTCCCGTCCTTGGCCTTATCCACTTTGTCGCCGTTCGAGGAATTTCGCGTGGCCGCGTCTCCCGACGCACTGCCAGGATCGTTGATCACGGGCGGTGAAACCCCATCTTTGACGGCAGTGGATCTCACAACATCTCGCAGCCTCTTTCCGAACGACTCGCCTCCCACCGTAAGCCCGACGGTCAAACTGACCGCGGCAAACAACACCATCACCGAAAACGCCGCGACGTGGAATCCAGAGATCTCAAGAACAAAGCGGCGCGAGGCCGGCCCGGGAATATGCTCCTCCGACATATCCGCCCCAGCCGTTCGTGCTCTCCCAAAACCAAACAATGGTATGCGCCCATGATCCACTGCAGGGGCGCGCTTCAGCGCGTCCCCTATTTCCCGCAATTGTTCCGCAAGCGGCGGAAGAGCAGGCTCCGCATCTGCGAACTCCGGCCTAACCGTCTGCGGCGCAAGAATCTCCGGCGTCACGATTTCCGCTGCTCGAGACCCGCCGTGCAAAATTCCCCCAGCCATCTCAGGAAGGGAGCCATCCTCCCACCCCGGCAAAACGCTCCCCATCGCCGCTGACGGCAATTTTTCAAACGCAGAAGGAATTGCGGAAACGATGCCCTCACCATGCGCCGCCCATCCCCCGCCAACCGCGGCCGCAAAACTCTTCGCAGGCGGAGGCTCGGACTCTCGCGCGGGCTCCTCCAGGTCCACCGCCTGCCCGGCCTTTTTCTTCTGTCCAATTTCAACCAGCGTCGCCAGTCGCCCCCCCGCTTTCGAAAGCGCGTCAAACACATACGCCACATTTTTCACAATAAACTGCAGCTGCCGCGCCGTAAGCGTCAGCCGAATAATCTCGTAAATCTCTTCTCGCTGGCTTTTGGAAAGATAGCTCTCTAGTTCCGAATAAAGCGCCCCGCTCTCGGACTTCGCTCTCCACTCCGCCATGGCCGAAGCACGCCGAGCGGCATCCTTCGGCAGCTCTTCTTCAGCCTCGCCCGCGGCCCCATCTTCGCCAGTCGCTTCCGCCGCACCAGCCGGCAATGCCCTGGTTAGTTCTGTCAGTGCACCGCGCAATTCCTGAATTTTGTTGGAAGGAAACGCAATCTTGCGGCAGACCCACTCCCCGCGCAGTTTGTCAAAATCAATCGCCGCGCGGTACACCGCGTTCTCATATTTGAATATCGGCAGCGGCTTCAGCGCCGGCCATTTGCCAGCCAGCAGCACGCGCATCTCAGCCCGCTGCGTGCGAGCCGCAAGTCCAGCTAAGTTGGTCTTGGCGTCGGATTTAGTGGAAGGACAGGAAACAAGTTTGCCAGAGGCTTGGGAGTCCGCCTCGCCAGCACTACCATTCGTCTTAGGGCTGGGCTCGTCCATCAAGTCACCCGTGGCAGCCCACAACTGGCGAAGCTAGCTCGAATTTCCGCCAGCCCAACTTCCCGCCTTTCCTGGGCATTGTCAACTCAAAACCCCACCCACCCAAATTAGTTGCTCCGGTGGCCCGTTCCCGTGGTCTTTTTCAGCGGTCTCTTCCGTTGACCAACCCCGCCTCCAATTGTTATTCTGCCTGTGTAGAAAGCTATGCTCCGGAACAATCCGGGGCATTTTTGTTTATAGCAGCGGCTTTACGCCGCCGCCCTCGGGTGTAGGCGATTTTCTTTAACGAGCTCATCCTCTCAATCGCCTTAAGGTAGGTTTTGCCTGTGATGGAGATCCCGCGAGCCCTATGTCCCGAATCTGCTAACCCGCCACTTGCCACTCCACTCATCACTCGCCACTATCTTCTTTATAATCAACACTTCCAAATCTGTAGCAAAACAAACGACTTTATCTACCTTTAGAATCAACAGTTATGGAAAAACGGGGGGGGTACCGACCCCCGCCTAGAAGAAGCGCATCTGCTCCAGATCACTAATCAATCCCGGTCCCGTCGGCTTCCATCCCAGCTCTTCCCGAGTCCGTCGGCTCGACGCCGGAACATCGGCCCCGGCGAAGTGCGCTAACCACCCGAAATGCGCGGCCACCTCCTCGGGAGACTTGGAGATCACCGGCACTTTCAGTCCTCGGCCAAGGACCTCAGCGATGTCCCGGAGCGCCACGCCTTCTTCATCCACGGCGTTGTACCGCGCGCCCGGGGTGCCCTTCTCCAGCGCAAGCCGGTAGAGACGCGCGCAATCGGTCACATGCACTGCGGGCCAGCGGTTCCGGCCGTCGCCAACATACGCCGAAGCTCCTTTCTCGCGAGCCAGCGCAACCAGGTAGGTGACCAGACCTTGCTTGACCGGATCATGCACCTGAGGCAGTCGCACAACCGCCACCCGCCCCCCGCGCGCCGCCACCGACGCAGCCGCCTGCTCCGAAGCCACGCGCGGTATTGCGGAAGTGGGTCCATTTTCTTCCAGCGCGAGCTGACCTGGCGCAAGATTCCCAAGGCCCGTCCCGGAAGTGACAATCAGCAGCCGTTCGGAACCAGAAAGGGCCGCGCCAAGGGTCTCGATGGCTCGACGATCGATCTCACAAACTTCCTGGAATCTCGAGAAGTCGTGGACAAAGGCAGTGTGAATCACGCCATCCGATGCCGCGGCTCCGCTGCGCAGGCTCTCGAGGTCCGTAAGATCCCCACGATGTACCTGCGCCCCCGCCGCAGCCAATGATTTTGCTCCGGCGTCGGAGCGGGTAAGCCCGAGCACCTGGTGGCCCGCACCCATTAGCTCCTTGACCACCACGGAACCAATGAAACCTGTAGCCCCTGTGACAAATACTCGCATCGTGATTTCTCCTTTTCTCAGCACCGGCCCCTATGCGGAGCCCCGCGATACAAGGATAGATGCGTTGACTCTCATACGGTCTATGCTCTAGAGTCCGTATTATCTTCGCAATCGTCCGAGGATGCCTATTTATGGACCCGCTTTCCGACGTACTGTCGCTCTTAAAGCCGCTCAGCTACATGTGCGGCGGCTTTGATATTGGTGGGGACTTATCTCTCCAGTTCCACAAGCACGAAGGAATCAAGTGTTACGCCATAGTTTCGGGCCAGTGCTGGCTTTCCGTAGAGGGCGTTCCCGACGTGCTGTTCCTGACGGCGGGTGATTGCTTTTTGCTGCCGCGTGGGCGGCCGTTCCGCCTGTCAACCGATCTGACGTCAGCGCCAGTAGACGCCATCAAACTGATTCACTCCATGCCGGCACGGAGGAATGGCGGCATCGTCACGATCCGTGGGGGCGGGCGCCACTTTATGGTAGGCGGGCATTTCCTTCTGGGCGGCAATCATGCGGGCATTCTGCTGGGGATGCTGCCGCCCATTGTGCACATCCGGAAAGAGTCAGACAAAGCGGCGATGCGCTGGTCTCTGGAGCGGTTGATGCAGGAGCTGCGCGAGCCGCAGCCCGGGGGCGTTCTGGTCGCACAACACCTGGCCTACATGATGCTCGTTCAAGCACTGCGTCTGCATTTGGCAGAGGGTTTGAAAGGCGGCGTCGGGTGGCTCTTTGCCCTGGCGGACAAACAAATAGGCGCAGCCATTAATGCGGTGCACGACGACCCCGGCCACAACTGGAAATTGCAGGAACTAGCGCAGCACGCCGGCATGTCGCGGTCGACCTTTGCCCAAAAATTCAAGGAAAAGGTTGGAGAGTCACCGATGGAGTACCTGACGCGCTGGCGCATGCTCCTGGCCGGCGACAGGCTGATAAATTCCAAAGACTCCATCTCCCGCATGGCCCGGTCGCTAGGCTACGAATCCGAAAGCGCCTTCAGTACAGCCTTCAAACGCGTCCTAGGATGTTCGCCAAGGCAATACACCCGCGGCCGGAAACCAGCTTCTCTCCCAGCCAGCGAAAGCGAACTCGCGGCTGCCAACCGCCTGGAGCCTGTCGTAAGCTGACATGCTCGGTTTGTCTCCGGCGTATCTGCCGTTCGTGTCGCGTGATCTGTGACCCGGGACTGCGACAAACAATCTTGGAGAGCGAGCGTCTGACAGACTCTAAGGAAAGGCGCTGTGCCGAGACGTGCCACACCCGCGAAGGGACACGAGTCACCGGTCACGGAACACGGATCACTGGACACTTTTTTAAGCTGAGCCCAGCCCAACAGACCGCAAACCGCGAAACCGATTGCGTTCAGCACGCCATGAAACTGAGCCATCTGGCGAATATTCACGAAGGCCTGCAAGGGATACTCACCAATCGCCCAGATCGCAGCCAGTGCCATCCCAGCTGCCACAGAGCCGCCGGCAACAAACAAGAACCATCTCCCGCGCCGACCTTTCGCCGAAAGTCCGACCCGGAACATCCCTGCCGCCAACCCAATTTGCCCGACCGCAATCATGATTGCAGCGACGAGCTTCACCTTGGGCCCCAATAAAAATGCCAGGCCCAGAATCCCCGGACCACAAATCACCGCAACAATCGCAACCCGCAGGAAAACCGCACCGGGACTCTCGCGCAATCGTTCGTAAGTCAATCCAGCCAGCACCGCCGAAGCAAACCCCGCAAAATGAAAATGCACGCCAGTCAACAGAACAATGGGCTCTTGAAATCCCATGAACGGAACTCCCGCCCGCGAAGCCACCAGCCAGATTCCGGCCACCAGCAAATATCCTTCTCCAGCCGCAAAACAAAATTGCGAAAATGACTTTTCCCGCGACCGCACAAGGCGCCGCAATCCGTCCAAAGCAAACCCCGCGCACACCAAAAGCCACGCGCCAGCGAAGCCGGCGGCAACGATTCGATTGTTCAGAAAAAACGAAATGGTGGTCAAAGTAGCAGCCGCAAGAAGCACCCCATCTCGCGGCCCGCGCAAATCACTTCGTGGAGAAGCTTCCCCACCCGTCAGCAAATCAGCGCCGAGCGGCGCGACAATCCACGGCCCCAGCAAAAACAGCACTTCAATAATCCCAAGATGAATCCGCGGCAAAAAACCAGCCAGCGCCAAAAGAATCCAAACGGCTCCGCCCAACAGAACCGGCAGCCGGGCTGCTGGGCGATTCTGAAAACCCTTCTTCATGGCCGCGGCGCAGAATCCTGCGTCTCCGCAAGCTGGGCTTTGCGGGGAACGGCCCTCTGTATCAGATAGCCCAGCGAGCCGCCCGCACCGGCAAGCACTATCGCAAACGGCACGCATATGACGCCGTATAGGATCGCGCTGAGGTAGACGACGTTCAGGATGTAAAGGGCAAGAATCGGCAGACCAAGAACTGCAAGAACGAAAAACGTCAAGTAAAACCAGCCAACGGCCCACTCCGAGGCGCGCAAGCATTCTTCGTAACCACGCAGCTTGCTATGGCCGTAGATCAAAGCAGCCAGAAGCCCGGAACAAGCGGGAAGCGCGATAAGCAACGCCAAATAACCAGCCCTGGGGAACGGAGAAGCGAAGCAGAAAATCGCCAGATCCGGAACGGCTGTAATGAGGAAAGCCCAAAAACCGCTGAATTTTCTTGTTTGTGGTAACCGAAAGCGGGACGCTCCCTCTGCCATGGTGGCTCCTTTGCGAGTCACATCGCCTCAGGCTCGCCGCGTTACATGCCCCGTTTCGCAAGTCTCTGCCGAACAGTGGCGATGCATCGCGACCGACCGGTACCAACTCCGCATGACCCCCATCGCACCCGGAATTTTGCTGATCCAAACCACTGGACGCGCCCACCAAATCTCGTGCGCCAGCGCGACCGCCGCGTCCGCTCCGCCAAATTGCCGCCCATCGGAAAGGAGCAAACGAATCTCGCGCAACAATACATCGCGCGTCATTCCGAGCAAAGCGCCCACTCTCGGATCCTGTAAAGGCGCGACGCCCAACCCACGACGCTGCAAAATCGGCGCAAGCCACCGTGCGATGCGCGTGCAAAACCCGCACTCGGCGTCAAAAAACAACCAGCCCTTGGCGTGACGACCCTTTCCATCCGTGAATTCCGAGGTAAGTGAAATCATAATCTCACCCGTTCGCCGCCTTCTTCCCGATCAAAGTGAAAACCTTGCCCCGCAATTTCCCAACGCCCTTCAGTGCCGCTGTCGGCATGCGCAGCACCTCGTCAAACAACCCGGTCATGATGGTTAGAAATTCCAGCATGCTCTCCAGCCGCTCCCGGGTATACGCATCGCCAGGAGTGGAGGCTCTCGCTTCGGCGGCACACTCCGCGAGCACGCGCAAAGTTGGATCAATCTCCCGTCGCTTACGCTCCTCGGACACAATCCGGAAAATCTCCCAGACATCCTTGATGGACTCAAAGTGGTCGCGCCGGTCGCCCAAAACGTGCACTACACGGACGATGCCCCAGCCCTGCAATTCCCGCAGACACGTGCTCACGTTGGACCGCGCCACCGCCAGAGTATTGGAAATCTCATCGGCAGGCATGGGCACGGGGGAAAGAAAGAGGAGGGCGTGAACCTGAGCAACGGTGCGGTTGATGCCCCAGCGAGTGCCCATCTCGCCCCAGTGAAGGATGAATTTCTGAGCGACGGGGGAAAGTGTGGCTTTCGTATGGCCTGTCATTTCTGTTGTTTCTCTCTGTACAGAAATTACCGTAAGCACGGCCCGTTTGTCAAGCACTTTCTTCCCTTCTCTTCCTTCTCACACCTGTCCCATTTCAGAACCTCCCTCCCATTTACACGCGCCAATCCGTTTGTCAGAGTTGGAGAGTACTTTTCAAAGAGGACTTCGTGCGCACGAGGTTTATCGGTTCTCGTAAAGACAAGATGTTATTGGGTGGAGCTGCGGCGCTCGGCGCAATCTCATTGGCGGCCCTCGCCGCCATTGTGTTTGTTCCGAATCTCGTCGCCGCGCGGGCAACGCAAGCGCAGACTAGTTCGCAAGCACAGACCAAGTCGGACCAAGTCCATGCGGTAGCCGGATCAACCGACGATCCAGCAACCGCAGCGCTCTGCCCAGTTGTCTACCCCGACGATCAAACGCCGGAGTCTCGCGGCTACCACTACACCTTTTTCGGCAACGCCTTCTTCATCAATGAGGATGGCTATCTACTGACGGTGGCGCATGTGGTGGGGACTTTTGGCGACGGCGGCCAAGCGTACATTCTCGTGAACCGGCCGGAGGCTCCGCCGCGGCTGCTGAAAATCTCCATCATCGCCAAAGATACGGAGCACGACGTAGCGATTTTGCGCGCAACGCCAAATCCATTCGCCGGGAGTTACAAAGTCGCTTATGTCTCGCTGGCATCCACGCCGGCAGTGCGCGGCCAAGCTGTGCTGGCGCTCTCGCTTCACCCGCAACGCTTGCAGGATGCGCACAGCTTCGAAGCGCAGCGCGAGGACACATCACCGGGAACCGTACTCTCCTACGAAAGCACGCAATTGGAGAAGTCCGCTCCCGCCTCTGATGTATTTTTGCTAAGCCATCCGGTAGTCAAAGGGCAGAGCGGCTCGCCAGTCCTGGCGGTGGATTCGCACGGCGCTGTAGGCCTTGTGGAGGGCCTATGGCTGCGCGCCACGCCAGGGGTTCTGGCCAAATCCGGCGCGCAAGCCGGCGCAACTCCCGGGGCAGCTATTCCCATTCGCTACGCGCTCGCCCTGCTCAAACAAAATAACGTGCCATGGCATTCTGCCGCACCACCAGCATCGGCAGCGAATCCGCGTTCTTCGACGCACTAGCGGGTGCGGCAGCCGGCAGCTGCGGGAAGCAACCCGGTGCGGTAGATTGTGTTTATGGCGAACACACGAAGCGCAACACTGAGCATGCGGTTGAAACCAGAAATCAAGAGGCGGCTAGCAAAACTGGCGAAGGCTTCCGGGCGAAGCTCCAACTTTCTGATATCGGACGCGGTCGAGGCCTATATTGCCGACCAGGAAAGGCTGCTGGCCGAAACACGCCAAGCAGGCCGGCTGGTGAAGTCCGGGCACTACGTAAAGCACGAGGATATGAAAGCGTGGCTTCTCTCCTGGGGAAGCGACCACGAACTACCGCTTCCTAAATGCGTTTGCGGAAGAGTTCACGATGACGAGACGCTGTGCCGGTAGAGATTGTCTGGTCGCCGCTGGCCATGCCACGCCTTCGGGAAATACGCGCGTTTGTGGCACCTGACAAGCCCGAGGCCGCGCAACAGCTGGCCGTACGGATTGTCGCTGTGGTGGAAACGCTGAGGATGTATCCCTATCTTGGCGGTGCCGGAACGGAATCTGGAATACGCGAATTGGTCGTTGGTGGAACCCGCTACATCGTTCTTTACCGAGTGCGAGGGCGACGCGTCATCATTACTACGATTTGGCACGGCGCTCAAAACAGGTGACGCTTAATAAAGAACCAATAACAGCGGCGTCGGCTGCTAGAACCGGTAGGTTAGCTCTGAATAGCCGAGGGCGCCGTTGGAGTTCGTAGGATAGATTTTTTTGATGACCTCGCCACCTACTGCGTAGCCAAAATAAAGGCCGAAGGCAAAACCGTACTTCCACTTATAGTCGCCGCTGATGTCGTAGAGGGTGGCCAGGGACGTCGAGCCATTCGAGGGGCGACCGTTGAAGCCGAAGGTGTTGGGCTGGAAGGCGCCGCCGCCGGAATACCAAAGGTCATCTTTGTTGCTCAGCCAGAGGCCGTGGACGTCGCTGCGTATTGTGATTTTTTTTGTGGGACGCAGCTCAGCTTCGACGAAGAGGTCTGTGTTGTTCATGGAGTTAAAGAACGGAAAGCGCGCGTAGATGCGAGGTGTGGGAAGGATGGCGAAAAAGGTGCCGTGCGTTTTGTCGTTGGGGTTGCCGTCGCCGCTGGAATAGAAATAGCCGACACGAAACCAAGGGTGCACTTTTTCCGCAAAGGTTGGCTGCCAGCCCCCTTCGGCGGCGCCTGCACCAGATCGCTGGGTCAGTTCTCCCCAGCTGCCGTTTTGCAAGGCACCCCAGCCAAGGAGATCGAAGGTTCCCACCGAGGTTGGCGCGGCGAGGATAAAGTGGCCGCCGTAGGTGCCGATATCAATGCCGCCCAGATCGGTGGCTTTTGCGGCGGCGGGACGGTTGTCCGTTTTTACGATGGGGCGGTCGTCGTTGTAATAGATTCCGAAAGCGCGCCACTCGGCGTGAGCTGATCCGATATTCGCCTGGCGCGTTAGAGCGACATAAGTGACAGGAGTTTTCACCCAACCCCAGCCATCCACCTGAAACACGCCGCGCGTGGGAATCGCGCTAACAGTGGTGAAGGTCCACGGCCCGTTGGAATAGGCATATTGCAAGCCATCGAAGCTGCGCTGGACATCCGAAAAACCGAAGTTGCCGAGGAGGCGTTGGCTGATGCGGTCGGCCTTCAATGAGGCAAGAGTGGGATCCGTGGGAGTTACTTCGCTTCCGTCGGTGAATTCCATGCGGCCAGCGCGCAGACTGGAATGTTCGCCTTTTACGCGGAAGAAGGCTTGCTTGGGGAAAATGAAGGCGGCGTTGGTGTTTTTGTCGTTCGCAGCGTAATACGCGCCGCCGAGGCCATATTGTCCCAAGGGGGCTGCGTGGACGGCGTTGTCGGGGATGCCGAGCAAAATGGGCGCTTCAAACTCGATATTCCAGTCGTAGTTTTCTCTATTTTGTGAAAAGCCGAAGCGGACGACGGTTCCGGAATAGCCGTAGAGGGTGCCGCCGCCTTTGGGCGCTTGAAACCAGTTCCACTCTTCGTAGCGTTCGCGGATGTTGCCGGAGAAAGTGACGCCGTCGAGCTGGAGCGGTTGCGGAGCCGGCTCTTGCGCGCAGGCTAATGTTGCGAGCAATAGAATCGATAAACAAAGGAAGAGACTTTTCACCAAATCTCCAGTTCAATGGGTTTTCAGACAGCGCCATGGGACGCCGCCTGGAGCGCGATGCGGTGCAAGTGCAAGGAATATCCCGGCACCCAAAATTTTCCTCGACAGTACGAATCTCATTTGCCTCGCGGGTGTGCTGATTCGAGGCGCAAGCTAAAGTGTGGGCATTTTATTTGAGCGGAATTCAGAGGCAATAACCGAAAAATACTAGACCGTGAGTGCGACGGGGTTATTGAGGCTTTCTGGCTTTCGTGGAGAATCAGGGTCGAGGCACTTTCCTTGTGGAGCGCGAGCCGCTAAGATGTGCGCATGGAATATCCACCGAATCGACGAAGCTTTCTAATTGCGGGCGGGATGACGGCCCTGGCGGCAACGCGTGTGATTGGCGCGAACGATACTTTGCGGATCGGAGTGCTGGGCGCCGGCGGACGCATGGGCGATCTGCTGAATGCCGCGGATAAGGTTGGGGGCTACCAGATTGTCGCGGTGAGCGACGTGTATGGGCCGCGGCGCGATGCCGTTAAGGATCGATCGAAGGCGACCGCCACGACGCACGGGGATTATCGCGAGGTTTTGCAGAAGGACATTGATGCAGTATTTATCGCGTCGCCGGACCATTGGCATGTGCGGATGGCTGTGGACGCGCTGGCAGCGGGCAAGGACGTTTACCTGGAGAAGCCGGTCACGCACACGCTCGAAGAGGGCGCGGTGCTTACGCACGCGGTGCGATCGGGCAAGCAGATTTTGCAGTGCGGTATGCAGCAGCGAAGCTGGAGCCACTTCCGCGACGCGGTGGATCTGATTCAGGGAGGCAGCCTGGGCCGAGTGCCGCAGGTGAGGACCTACTGGTGGCAGAACTACCATGCTTGGACGGCGCCACCGATCGCCGATCCGCAGAACCTGGATTGGAAGCAATGGCTTGGCGGGGCGCCGGATCAGGCTTTCGACAATGAAAAGTTCTCTCGCTGGAGGTGGTTCTGGAATTTTGGCGGGGGAGCGATGACGGATTTGTTCACACACTGGATTGACGTGGTGCACTGGGCGATGAAAGTGGACCAGCCGCGCACGGCACAAATGATGGGGGACAAATACATTTTTGAGAAATGGGATTGTCCGGACACGGTGCAGGCGGCGCTGCGGTATCCCGGATTTGACGTGGTGTATGAAGGAATGATGGCGTCTTCGATTGACGACGGCGGGCTGGAGTTTCGGGGAACGGAAGGTACGCTGAAGCTGAACCGGAGCGGATTCAGCCTACATCGCGAGGGTGTCGGAGGCAGGGAGAATCCGGTGATCCGGGCCGAGAGCTTTATGGACGGGACAATCTCGCACATGGCGAATTTCTTCGAGTGCGTGAAGACGCGCAAAGAGGCGAATGCACCTGTGGAAACAGGAGTTGCGGCGGCGCGGGCCGGGCACATTGCCAATCTGGCGTACCGCGGCACGGGCCAGACAGCCTGGCCTGTGAAGAATCCAGCCTGAAAGACCCTCTTCTTGTAACATCTCGTTAATATTTGCAGGGACAGATTTATGTATTATTTGCCGCCACGGCTGGCGTCTCCCCCCGAGGCTCGTTCTGGAGGTTTACAAATGTTTCGTTTTCAGCGTGCAGGTGCGTATCTAGGCGTTATCGTTCTGGGCGCTCTCATCGCCGCGGGCTGCGACTACAAAGGTGAAGAGCCCGTGGCGGAAAAGGACTTCGCGGTATCGAGCACGGTGAAGACTGCCATCGGAGCGGCAGGGAGCACGTTCATCGCGCCGATTATGTCGAACTGGATTACATCGTACCAGCAGAGCCATCCGAACGTGCTCGTGAATTACCGGCCGATTGGCAGCGGCGCGGGACTTACCGAGCTGCGCAAGAATCTGTTGGGCTTGGCGGCGAGCGATGCTCCTTTGAGCGACGATCAGATCAGCCAGATGTTTCCGGTGGTGCAGGTGCCCGTGAGCGCGGGGCCGGTGTGCGCGATTTACAATTTGCCGGATGTGAAGAGTCCGCTGAGGTTGAGCGGTTCGACTTTGGCAGGGATTTTTTTGGGAAATATTATCAGCTGGCAGGATCCCGCGATTGAGAGGGACAACCCGGGTCTGAAATTGCCGCATGCGGCGATCATTGTGGTGCACCGTGCGGATGGCAGCGGCACGACCAGCATTTTCAGCAGCTACCTGGCCAAGGTGAATCCGGAATGGGCACAGAAGGCCGGGCACGGGCTGACGGTGAAATGGCCGGCGGGCATTGGTGAGGAAGGCAGCAAGGCCGTGCTGGAGTTTGTGAAGCAGAATCCTGGAACGATCGGATACGCGGAACTAAATTACGCGAAGGAAAACCATCTGCCAGTGGCGCAGGTGCAGAATCGCGCGGGGAGCTTTGTGGCGCCGACGTCCGCGAGCGCTACCGCGGCGATTGAAGCGTTCAGCGAGGCGCTGGCGAAGGATCCGCGGACGCCTATTGTGGATCCGCCAGCTTCAGCCAAGGACGCGTATCCGATGTCGGGGTTGACGTTTCTCCTGGTGCCGAAGGACGGCGCCGATGCGGAGGAACGGCGGGCGATTCGGGACTTTGTTACGTATGCCGTGACTACCGGACAGGATTCGGCCGAGAGTTTGGACTATGCGAAGCTGCCAAAGACTTTGCAGCAGCAGGATTTGGCGCTACTGGCGGGGCTTACGGCGGGCGGGCACCCGCTGAAGTAGGCCGGCTTGACGATCAAGTCACCGCAGCAATCATGACCCGCATCTGCTTGTGGCCAGCGTCCATATCTTCCCGATTGATCGAAAAGATTTTGGTTTTGCTGTCGTAGCTCGGACAGGTGTACCAACTCTTCCACAAGCCTTCCGGCGTATGTCCGCCGGTGGCTTCCACCGACATCACAGCGAAGGTTTTTTTGGGATCTTTTCCGCCGCGTTCATTGCGCTCATTGGGTTGCGTGATCACGATATGTCCGGCGCTGGACACATCGTCGCCGCCGCCATTAATGACCTGATCGTTTTTCCCAACCTCCATCATGATGTACATTTTTGCGGTGTCCAGGGCTTCCCAACGATCCAGCAGTTTTGCCTGATAATGCTCAAAGTAACCATGATTGATCGGGGCGTCTGGCCCAAGGTTGGAATCGCGCGCTCCGAGGTCTGTCCAGGGATTCCCTCTTAAAACGTGCCATATGTAGTTGCCCACAAAACCATTGCAGTCGAGCCCCATGGCAGTGTCCGCATAGAGCTGAACGTCTGGAGCGAGGCCCCAATGGTGGGCCATTTGAAGCACGGCCTGGCAGGCTTCCGGTGAGCCCTTGCCCTTAAATACCAGGACCGCCAGTTCATCCCAGTCGTTAAGTTTGCCCGTAAGGACTTGGGTATTCACTCGAGTGTCCCATGTGCGCCCTGCGGGGCGGTCGACGACGCTCACGCCTGCCGGGCGGACGTCGCGGTGAACGCCGGTACTATCGAGGACCAAGTCAGGCCGGCTTGGCGGCAACCAGCCCGTGAGGAGCAGGTCGCGTTGATGCTTTCTGAGTGCTTGCTCGTGCTGGTCGAGGCGGGGATCCACACGCACAATGGCAGTGCCTGTGTCGATGCGAACGGAAATGTTGATGCCGAACTTGGCCAAGGCCCCACGAAAAGCGGCCCTAGCGGCGGTATTTACCGCGGCTCTCGCAGGTACGTTGTTGCCTGCCAGGCGATACTTATTCACCTTGACGGTGACAGTTGCGCCGCTTTCCAGCTGCAGCTCGATATTTTCGTAGCGTTCCTTGTATTCGAGTGGAGTTATCACCCGCCGCGTACCTCCCGGGTGCCCCGCTGATCTCCCGCTTGGAACCAGGCAGCAAGAACAGGGGCTAGGTTAACGAATTCTGCTGGATTAGGTTATACAGTGCAAGTGTCCCGGCCAGGAACGATAAGAGCGCGAATGCCCTCGGGGATGTCCGGTTCCATTGCACACACCTTTTCCGGGCATGACGTTGAGTCAACCGTTTTCTACGCGCGCCTTTATATCTGAGTAGGCAGCCTCGATGAGATCGGTGATCGCGGCGCCGTTGGTGGTCGCTCCGGGCCTTAGCTGTACGTGGCGCATGAACTTGCCGTTGCCTTGCAGTAAGTGTTCCGGATCCGGCAGCGCCGCGCCGTGAAAAAAGCCCACGTTTACGTGTGCTGTAAAGACGTTGACGTAGCCGAAAGGCGCATCACCCAGACAGGCAACCGGGCAGCCATCATGCAAAAGCTCGCGGACTTCATCGCCGCACTTTCGCAGGACCTCAAACCACTGATGCGCGATGGCTCCCAATTCGCCTGGATGCGCTTTCATCCATTTTGCGATGGCGGGATCCCGCTCGACAGCACCGTTGAATCGCAGAAATTCCTGTTTCATGGCCGCTTGGACTAACTGGAAACTCAGATCTGTCCCACCTTCTGCAGGTGGATGGATGGGACAGGGGAGCCGAGCCGGCTTTCGGGCGTTACTCTGAGAACCTCACAACGCTAGTCGCAAGGCGCCGATCTCAGCACGGGTCTGGCGGAAAGTGAATCAGTATAGCCAACAAAAGATCGAGCATGGGAGCCTCCTTGTCAATTGTCCGGCTTGCACCTCGCCGGGTTTCGTCACGGCGCACTCTGACGCAATAGACTTTTCACGACAATGCACCGGAGGTGGCTACTGAGTGAACTATAGGTGTCCTGCGCGATTCGGCACTGGATGAGAATCTGATGAGAACACGGACGTTCATGTGCAATCTGCCCCAGCGACCTTTTCTGCCGGTCCCGTAAGAGCTTTATTTTCTTTGTGAAACTGGCGCGCCCGGAGATATGAGAGCACTGCGAACGGACCAAAAAGCCCTCCGTGCCGTCAATTTTTTTCCCCTGGATACGGCCGCATCAACCGCCGCAACCAACTCCTGGCCTCTTGCGACGCGTACGCCATCTGGCCAGCCACAACGAGTTCGACCTCAGTTCCTATGCCCTCGCCGCTAAACACCCTCAACTGCCCGCCTATTCTTTCCGCTCGCTCGCGCATTCCGGTCAACCCAAAGTGGCCATCCCGGCCAAAGCGCATCACTTTGGGATCGATCCCGCCACCGTTATCTCGCACCACCAGCCCGAACCGCTCCGCGTTGTACTGCAGCACCACTTCGATGCTGCTCGCGTGCGAATGCCGGAATGCGTTCGCGATCGCTTCCCGTCCGATCATATAAACCTGGTCATGAATTGCTGGCCGCAAAGCGCGCACCGACCCTTCCACTAGCAGCCGGAACTCCGGCACATTCTGCACGGCGAGCTCCTGCGGAACGCGCGAAAAAGCCTGCCCCAGGTCCCTCGGAAATTCTTTTGCCAGCCGCAGGCCGCGCACCGCATTCCTCCCACCTTCCACCGCACTGGTCATCAACTCCAGCACACGCTGCACGCCCGGTTTCAGCGGCGAATCGCTGGCGATTCCTTCGTTCGCCACGTTCAGCAGCATGGACGCTCCCAACATTTCTTGCAGCAACGTGTCGTGCAGTTCCTGCGCGATGCGCGTGCGCTCTTCAATACGCTCTTCCATGCGGATCGCCAGTTGCCGCGAAATCTGCCGCAGACGCAGCCGATAGAGTCCGCCGCCCAATCCGAAGAACACCACCACGCACAGCGCCTGGAACCAATACGCCTGGTAGTACGCTGGAGCAATCGAGACGGCCACCGACTCACCCACGTCGTTCCACACGCCGCTATTGTTGGAAGCCACCACTCGGAAGCGATAGCTACCCGGCGGCAGGTTGTTGTAAAACGCCTGGCGCCGGCCGCCCACTTCCTGCCAATCGTGATCCCAGCCTTCCAACTTGTAGCGAAATGCGGTTTTCTCCGGTGCCACCAGGCTCAGCGCGGTGTAGTCAATCTCCAGATCGCGAGTCAATGCCGGCAGCCTCAACTCGCCCTTCTCGCCGTAACTCAGGTCGTACACCTTGCGCCGAGCTATGATCTGCTCGATGTGCACCGGCGGCGGAATCTTGTTGAAGGGCAAATGCTGCGGATCGACCACGCTGAGGCCGTCCAGCGTGGTGAACCACAGTTTCCCGTCCGGCGACTCCGCCACCGGCGGGCTGAAGCTCCCCACAAACGCGCTGCTACGCACTCCATCAGAACTGTCGAACACGTTCGGCTGCAGCCTAGCCTGGCTGTCTTTCCCTTGCTCCGCTGCGCTGGCCCAACTATCCAGTTCCGTCCTCGGAATGCGTACCAGGTTGCACGCCATGTTCAGCCACAACGCATGTTGGTCGTCTTCCTGTGCCCACAGCACCGCATCGCACGGCAATCCATTCTTGCTGTTGAGCGTGGCCACCCGCCCATTCTTCAGCCGGCTGAGCCCGCCTTCTGTAGCAGCCCACAGATTACCTTCGTGATCGAACTGCAGCCCGTTGACCACGCCTCCGCCGAGCCCGTCTGCTACCCCGTAGGACGCCCGGATCTGGCCATCACGCAAATACGCAACGCCACCCTGAAAAAATCCCAACCACAGCCCGCCCTGCACCGAATCCGCCGCCAGCGCCATAGCCGGGTCTCTATGTCCTAGCCTGCTCCAGGGAATCCGTTGCGCCGTACTACCTTGTGCCGTCAGGCGCAGCAGACCCAGATCAAGATTCGCGATCCACAGGTTCTTCCGGTTGTCTTCGGCAATCGAATACACGATCCCGCCCGGAACTCCGGCCACCGGCACAAATCGATCCTTCTCCAGGTAGCCGATCCCTCCATTCGCGGCCACCCAGATTCGCCCGCGGTCATCCTGAAACAGAGAAAATAGCTCATGACTCCGTAGCCCCTGCACCGCGATCTCACGCACCCGTCCTCGTTGTGCAGAGCCAGACGTGCTGCTCTCGCCGTAGACCGTGGTTCGTCCGTCGCTCCACTCGCTCAAGCCATGGTAGGTCCCAAGCCACAAGCTCCCATCTTTCGCCGCCAAGACCGCCCCGCTCGGAACGCCCGACAAGCCCTGGTGCACCGAAAATGTGGCCACTGCAAGACTGCGAAAACGGTCCAGTCCGCCCGTCGTAGCCACCCAAACGCTGCCTTCGTGATCCTCGAACAGTGCGGAAATGCTGTCTCCGGAGAGGCCGTCCGACTGCGCGAACACGTCGGTTCTTCCCTGGTGTACATGCACCAGCCCCCCGCCCATCGTCCCGATCCACAAACCTCCATCGCTGTCTCGCAGAAGTCGCAAGGCGTGAAACTGCCGCTCCCCGCCCGGAAACGGATACTCCGGCTCGACGTTGCCATCCGTCAATCGCGCCACCCGTCCGCCCAGAGCTATCAGCAGCCCTCCGTCGTGCATCTCCGCCATCCCTTGAATCCCGTTCGGCTCGCCTGCCAGCGGATAGAATCTGGGCGGCCCCGGCTTCCATCTCCACAGGCCGGTGCGAACGCCTACCCACAGATTGCCCTCGGCATCTTCATGCATAGCCAGCGCTCCGTTGCCCAGCACACCATCCCGCCCGTAGCAGCGGACGCCGCCGTTCCTGATTGCGCAAAGGCCCCCGGGAGGATTAAACGCGAACTCGCCTGCCCATATCGTGCCTTCGCGATCTTCAAGGAGCGTAAGAATAATCTGTCCGGCAAGCTCGGGGTACTCTGTGAGCCTATCGTCTTTCCAGCTCACCAATCCCTTCCAGGTGCCAATCCACAACGTGCCGTCTCGTGAGACCAGCAGGCTGCCGATATTGTTGGAAGGAAGCTGCCGGCCTGCGGGTGGCTGCCAGGGGACGTTTCTAACTCCATCGAAACGCAACAAGCCAAATTCGGTGCCCAGCCACAAATAGCCGTCAGGAGTCTGCGTGATGCAGTTAATCATCCCCTTGGAGAAGCCCTCGCGGACTCTCCACGCGGTGTGCGCGTACTGACTCACGTCTAGCGCCGGATTCAGCCCTAGCACGGGCGCACCGCCTAGCAGCAGACCCGCGAACACCCCGGCCAGCCCCACCGCCCAGCGCCCCAGTCCGAGCGGCCTCCCCATCGCGCCACATTTTATTGCATTCCCCGCCTCTTCCCACGCACCATTCCCACCGCCCAAGACGGGCGCCCTAGCCTGCGACGCAGGCGTGCCGTCGCAACGTTCCCAGGTGTATTCCTCTGTCCTCGAACCGTTCATGAATCTCTTGTACCACAGCGTGTGGCGCGGAGGGTCAGTGATGGGCGGATGGCGCGCCATTATTTGCTGTTACTCGACTCAATGTGGCACAGAGTTCTGCGACTGATACCGACAACTGAAGATTTATTTTCAGGGTCGGAGTGTCGGCCTCTGGGATTCGATGGCAATGGATGCAAGAGTGAAAAAACTTCCCGGCTGTCCGAAGGTAAAACCAAGGTAGAACTGAAGCAAGGCGCTAAGATGCGCATTTTCCTACGATGCTAAAATCGCCTTTGTTTTTTTGACCGACCTGAGACATAGGTGACAGTTCGTACCGGACACATAGGTTACACTTTTTCCCTTTTTTTGAGGGAGGAAGTGATGCCATGGAAGGAGTGTTCGGTGATGGACGAAAAGCTGCAGTTTGTGGCTCGCCGGCTAGCTGGCGAGGCGATGGCCGAACTTTGCAGGGAGTTCGGCATTTCTCGCAAGACCGGCTACAAGATCTTCGATCGCTATCAGGAGTGCGGCGTTCAGGGGCTGACCGACAGAAGCCGCCGGCCCTATCGCTATGCCCATCAACTTCCTTTTCAGGTGCAGAATTTTATCCGGAAATGCGCGGAGCCGGTGCCGTCGGCTGGCTGCTCGTCGTTGCGGGAATTACCCTTTACTTCGCATGCGCGTTTTGGGGCTTCGCCGTTCGCGGCAGGGGCACGCCTTCGCCCATCGACCCACCAAAAAAACTGGTGGCCGAAGGCCCTTATGCAGTTGTACGAAATCCGATGTATTGGAGCGTTCTGTCCGTGATGTTTGGCGAAGCGCTGGTGTTTCACTCCGCGATGTTTGCCGAATGGGCCGCCGGCTTCTTCGTGGGCGTGAATTTGTTCGTTCTGCTTTACGAAGAACCCACGCTGAAGAGCAAATTTGGCGAGGAATATGAACAGTATTGCGGACGCGTGCCGCGGTGGATTCCACGAATCAGAGCCAACTGAGCGAGTTCGCAAACCACGCACGGAGATTCGGGTTCGTGGAAGCGTCGCTGCTAAATACGATTTGGTAGATGGACCGGAAGCTAAACTCTTTGACCGGGTCATCACCAGCACGCACCCCGAGCTATCATCACGCTGCTCTTCGGTGTGGAGTTAACTGTGAATACGCTCTATGAAGCGAGACTGAGCGTCGGAAGCGGCGTTAGAGAGGGTCTGACGATCTGGAAGGGCGAGCTTTTCGTCATGATTCCTCGCGGCGATTCAGACGGAAATCATCAAACGAGTTACCACCTTTATGACAGAGGCAACATCGAAAAGCTGACCGGCAAGAAGCCAATGAGTGGTGAGTTCGCGCGTGTCCATATGGATCGATTGAATCCCAAGGCGAAAAATGCGGCGAAGGCGGGAGCCTGATAGCAAGCTGGCGTAGAGACTGAGGTTATTTTCTGTATATCTAGAGGTGAACGTCTGAAACCACGCTCGCGCCTCATCCGTCCCACTAGCGAAACACCATCGTGTTTCAACAGACAGGAGCGGTGATGAAAATAGCGCCAACTGTCGTCGTATGTTTGTTAGCCACTGGAATTGTGTTCGCGCCGGGGGCGGTGGGACAGGAGATTCCGGCGCCGACAGGATCCGCGCTGCCGCCCGCGACTGGAGTGGCGACGGCCTCCGATGTGGGATGCGGCCCGGAGCACGAAACGTTTGAAGTAAAGTCGGAGAACTCGAAGCATCCGGTGAGCCAGCCGCCAGCGGGGATGGCGTTGGTTTACTTCATGCAGGACGATACAGACTATCGACAGCGGCCCCGGCCGACAACGCGATGGGGTTTGGACGGATCCTGGCTCGGAGCGACCCAGAGCAACGCATATTTCTATATGTCGATAAAGCCGGGGCCCCACCAACTATGTGTGAGGTGGCAGAACGCGGCCATCACGACCGACGGGCGGAAAAGCTCGGCTTTGGCGTGGGAAGCCAAGGCTGGTGAGACGTATTACTTCACAGCGCAGGATTTTTACTGGGAGCAGCCCGTGACGACGGCAGTGCGACTGGGCCAAATGATTCCCCAAGAGTCAGAATTGAGGATGAGTAAGTTTGCGTACTGCACGTTTACGCCGAAGAAGCAGTGAAACCGGATAGTATCTCCGGCGAGTAAGCAATCAGGATTAGCGAACGGCCGAAGTTCAAGTTAGGCGCGCGCGTGAAGTCCCCGAATTTCCTCCCATACTTGTTGCCTCACTTTCAATTAGGTATTTGTGAGTTTACTTTGTCAAACGGCATAAGACGCCTGCCAAGAAACCCACAGCGATCTCAGAGGTTAGGGACTACTCCGGCTTTCGGAACCCGTGTCTCAAATGAGCGAAATTTCTCAACTCCAAACAAGTCGGATTACCGGAGATGTGAGATCTCGGATCGAGCCACCGGACAGCTGTATTTTTGGACAAATTCACTTGCCCGATTTCCGCATCTGTTCGTAAAGCGCATGGGTCTGCCCTGTAACTTCGTGAACATCTCGGGGAACAACCTGAACCTCAGCCGTCAGACCGTCGCCCATGTCGATTTGGAGGTTGTGCGCCCGGTAT
>Ga0181531_10000032_pt1 | contig 136941 bp, 101 predicted proteins | sample PEATcosm2014_Bin_38_FD_119743 | JGI IMG/M metagenome (GOLD analysis project Ga0181531, IMG submission 119743) | Peatland microbial communities from MTU Mesocosm Facility, Houghton, MI, USA - PEATcosm2014_Bin11_10_metaG | ecosystem: Environmental > Terrestrial > Soil > Wetlands > Peat | place... | reverse complement strand
GCCCCGCGAATGCTGGGCTGACCGTCACCTTTACGGCCACCATCGCTCCTGCGCCATCCGGCTCGCCCTACGGTACCGTGAGCTTTTACAGCGACTGCACCCTCCTCGGCACGGCTTCCGTCAATGCCTCCGGGGTCGCCGTCTTCACCACCAGCAGTCTCGCCGCCGGCACCTACGACGTCTACGCTGTCTACTCCGGCAACGCGGATTCCCAGGGATCGATCTCCCCGTGGGTCAGCTTGGTCATCAACACCTCATTCACCGTTACTGCGCCTCAGACGCCTTTCATGATTGCTTCACGAGGTAGCGTGAATGTCACGATAACTGTGCCGCCCCTCGGTGGCGCTTTCAACAACCTGGTGCTCATGTCCGTTACCGGACTTCCGAACGGTGCGGTGGCTTCCTTCAATCCCGCCTCGGTCACACCCGGCAGCGCTGGTACCACGACAATTATGACGGTCCAAATGGGAAGCGCCGGTTTGGGCGTTCCCCATCTTCCCTTGCGCCGCTTCCCAGTTATCCCGTTGCTGGCGGCGCTCCTCTCCGCTGCTCTGTTCCTGTTCGCCAAGCGTTCGCGCTTCCTGCGTCTCACGCTCGCAACCGCAGCACTCGCCTGTCTCGTGGTCCTGTTCCAAGGTTGCAACGGAGGTTTTTCCGGCGCTTCCCAGGGCGGAGCCTTCAACCTCACCGTGACCGGCACAAGCGGCGCACAGCACGCCTCCACCACCATCACCCTGGTCGTCCAACGATGAACGACACAACCAAGATTCGTTCAGAAGTCCTGAGTACCGACAGGAAATTCCCCATCGTGAAGAGGAACAGCCAGCTCGCGCTGAAGCGGAACAAGGAGACTCAAGACATGCGGCAACTACGACTTATCACTCTCATCGCCGGGATGCTCTTGGCCTTTACACTATTATTCCCCGCGCGCTCCACCGCCCAGGAATCCTCAGCCACCAGATTCCAGACCGGTCTGGACTACAACTTTGTGCGCACCAACGCCCCGCCGGGCGGCTGCGGTTGCTTCTCCCTCAACGGTGGCAACGGCTGGGCCGCCTACCAATTCTCCGGTGCCTTCGCTATCGTCGGGGAAGTCAGTGCGCAGCACGCCACCAATGTCCTCGGCTCAGGCACCAACGTCACCCTCGTTTCCTATCTATTTGGCCCGCGCTACAGCTTTCCGGTCTCCAAACACTTTGTGCTCTTCGCGCAAACCCTGCTGGGCGATTCCACCTTGCGTGCCACGGCCAGCAGCAACTCCAACGCCTTCGCCATGACTCTCGGTGGTGGCCTCGACGTTCGCCTAAATCGTCATTTCACCGTGCGCGCGGCCCAGGTCGATTATTTCTTCACCCACTTCGACAATGGTGTCAACGATCATCAAAACAACCTCCGGGTTACTACTGGCCTGAGTTACCGGTTCTAAATCAAAGCCCCCTCAGGTAGCCGCGAATCAAACGCAGGACCGCAAGTCTAGGTCAGCGAACGATGAACTCCTCGAAGAGCAATTACTCATGACAATCGGTTGGTCCCGGTTCAAATCCCGGTAAGGCTTTTTCCTACCTTCGGTCCGGCCCAGACACATGGGGTAACTGAATATACCGGCTACATAGGTAGCAGTTTTGGGCCAAAAGGGTTGTCGAGAGGCTGCAGAGTTTTCTCCTCGAGATCGATGTAGCCGAGATCATTGTCCATAAAGCTTACCAGCCAAATTCCTTCTTCCACTTCTTTGATTCCCACCGCTCGTCCTGCAAGGACTGTGCTGAGATTGATTCTTTGCGCTGCAGACAAGCATGCCCACAGTGGGTGACCTGGATGGCGCGGGCGAACACTCCTTCCAAGGCGTCACTCCCTCGCCTAAAGGGAAAAAGTGTCACCCATGTGTCCGGTACAAACTGTCACCCATGTCTCAGGCTGCTCATCAGCGAGTTAGCTATATCCTGCTCGCGCTCTTCGTTCTCCCATGTTGGGCGAGGGCCAACCGGGATTTTTTCCGACGCTGGATTCCTGCCTTCCTCCGGTTCATAATTGCAACGAATGTTTCGTCCCCTCGCGGGGTTCTCCGCGCGAAACGCTTTGGAGGGTGTGCGCGTCAATAAGACAAGCAGGAGATGACGGTCATCGTGTGTATTCGAAGAGAGCAAAATACCTCTCGGAGATTCCCGCACACGGCAGCAACCTAACCGGCTTTATGAAAACGTTCTATCGAATGGCAGGGGCAATCGCCTCTGCTGCAATCTTCTCTTGTGGCTGCTCTAAATCCGTTCCCAGCAGCGTTCTTGGTGATGCATCGCATCCCACACCGGTACATCTTTACACGGTCTCAGAGGAAACCGCACAGCGACGCGTGCAAGCAGCTGGCTCGCTCTTCGCGCTGGAAGAAAGCATTCTCAGCGCCCAGGTCGAAGGCCGCGTCTCTCAGGTGCTTGTGGATGTCGGCGACACCGTCCAGGAAGGCCAGCCGCTGATTATTATTGACCCGCAGGAACTCCAATACGAAGTGGACCGCCAACGCGGGCTCGTAACGCAGGTGCGCGCGCAACTAGGCGTCGGACCTAATGATCCGCCTCCAGCCGATCCGCAGAAAATGGCCTCCGTGCAGCGCGCCGCGGCCGACCTCTTCGACGCGGAGCGCAAATACGGCCGCGCCCAGGAAATGTACAAGGACAAATTGATTTCGCAGCAGCAATTGGACGAAGCCGCCAGCCGCTTCCAAAGCACTCAGGCAGGCTACACCGTCGCTTTGCAGGAAGTAGATCGCCTGAAAGCGCTCCTGGTCTCCAGTGAAGCCAGCGAGAGGTTAGCCGAAAAAAAACTCAAGGACGCCACCATTCGCGCCCCTTTTCCCGGCTCCATCAAAACGCGTGATGTCCATCCCGGTGAATTTTTGCGCCTGCAAGGCCCTGTGTTGGTTCTCGTGCGAACGGACACGCTTCGTGCGCGCCTCGCCGTCCCTGAGCGTTGGGCCGGCTGGGTGAAGGACGGCGCCACCGTGGATTTGCAAGTGGAAGCATTTCCCGGCGAATCCTTCCACGGGCGCGTTTCGCGAATAAATCCGGCCGTCGCACAGGACTCGCGCACATTCGACGCGGAAGCTCTTATCGCCAACCCCGAAGGCCGCTTGAAGCCTGGTTTCTTCGTGCAGGCTTCCATCCCCAGCCAGAAAGAAGAGAGGACTATCTTTCTTCCGGAAGGCGCGGTGAACTACCGCTACGGCGTTTACAAAGTATTTCTTTTGAATGGGAATCGCGTCTCGGAACGCCAGATACGCCCCGCCGGGCAGACCGAAGACGAGCGCGGCAAGCGCTTTGAGGTAGCGGAAGGATTGAAGCCCGGAGACCGCGTTGCGGTTGCTATCTCCGGCGACCTGCGTGACGGCGCGACCGTTCAAGAGCAACCCGAAGGGACAACTCCGGCGTTGAAGTAGTTCCCGCCGGAACAGCACCCACAGACTCCGATGAAGCTAGCCGAAACATGCGTAAAGTATCCGGTCTTCACGGTCATGCTCATCGCTTTTCTCGTGACGCTCGGCGCTTTTTCTTATCGCGGTCTTGCGGTGGACCTGTTTCCCAAAGCCGATCCCGCCACCGTTAACGTTGACGTGCAATTGCCCGGCGCCACCCCGGAAGAAGTCGTAACCGGCGTCGTGTTGCCCCTCGAAGACGCCATCTCTTCGGTCAGCGGCATCGACGAAATCTCCGTCTATTCCAGCGAAGGGTACGCCGACATTACCTGCACTTTCGTTCTGGAACGCGACATTGACGGCGCCGCGCAAGACATTCGCGAGAAAGTGATGGCTGCAGTCGACCGTTTGCCGCGCGACACTCTCCCGCCAGTTATCACCAAGCAAGACCCGCAGTCCGATCCGATTCTCACCTTGCTGGTGAGCGGTCCGATCAGCCGTCGCGAGTTGACGGAAATCGCCGACAAACAAATCCGGCGCGCCATCCAAACCGTTGACGGCGTTGGCAGCGTTGAATTAAACGGCGGACAGGCCCGGCAAATTCGCGTTCTCCTCGATGCGCAGAAACTGACAGCGCATAACTTTACCGTGCTCGATGTGCGCGATGCCCTTCGGCGCGAAAATGTGGAAGCTCCCGGCGGCCGCATGATTACAGGCCCGCAGGAGTTGGGTCTGCGCACCCTTGGCCGCGTCACTTCCGCGGAGCAGTTCGGCGAAATCGTGATCGGCACGCGAGGTGCCGCTCAAGTACGCGTGCGCGATGTCGCCGAAGTGGAAGATGGCGCTCAGGAGTTGCGCACCTGGTCGGCCCTGTTCCGCAAGGGAACCGACGGGCAGGACGTCGTCAGCATTCAAGTGCTGCGGCAGTCCGGCACGAACACGGTGCGCGTCGCGGACAACGTAAAAGCCAAGCTCGATGATTTGCGCGCGCAGCTGCCTCCCGGCGTGCAACTTCTGGTGATTCACGATATTTCCGATTTCATCAAGGCCAGCGTCAACTCACTCCTCGAACACCTGATTCTCGGCAGCATTCTCGCCAGCGCCATAGTTTGGCTCTTCATGCGGAACTGGCGCGCCGTTCTGATTGCGGCCGTGGCGATCCCGGCTTCTGTCATCGCTACGTTCACGCTCATGCGCGGCATGGATTTTTCCCTCAACAACATGACCTTGCTGGCGCTGACGCTCGCCGTAGGCATCGTCATCGACGACGCCATCATCGTCCTTGAAAACATCGTCCGCTTTATGGACGAAAAAGGCGAAGACCGCAAAAACGCCGCAATCAAAGCCACCCAGGAAATCGGCCTCGCGGTCATGGCCACAACGCTATCGTTGGTCATTATTTTCCTGCCGATTGCTTTCATGAACGGCTACGCGCGGAAATACGTGAACTCTTTCGGCTGGACCATGGCCATGGCTATTCTGGTATCGCTGGTAGTGGCCTTTACGCTCACACCGATGATGAGTTCCCGCCTTCTGCGGGTCAGTGAAAAAGAGAAAAAAGCTCACGAGAGCGGAATTCTGCACTGGATCGAGCTGACCTATTTGAAGATGCTGCAATGGTCGTTGGCCCACCGGGCAGTGATTATCGCGATCTGTGTGGTTACGTTTCTTTCCACCTTTGGCTTATATCGCCTTGTCGGACGCGATTGGATTCCGTCCGACGATCAATCCGAGCTCATCAGTTCATTTACGCTTCCTGAAGGAACCGCGCTCTCGAAAACAATCGATCGAGCTTCAGAGCTCGCGAAGCGTGTCGCTGCTTTACCGGAAGTTGCTTTTGTGCAGTCCTTTACCCATGGCCCGACAAACCATGCGCATCTTTTCGTTGGGCTGGTGCCGCGCAGCAACCGAAAACGCAGCCACGAACAACTTGCCACCGAAATCCGCGGCTATCTCGCCGGCTATCGCAACATGGTTTCCAACGTCCGTCTCCCTTCCGTGTTCGGCGGCGAAACATATTTCCCTATCGGCGCCGTCATCCGGGGGCCTGAGTTGAGCAAGCTCGCCGATATCAGCAAACAAGTCGCCGACCTGATGCACCAGTATCCCGACCTGGTGGACGTAAACCCAAGCCTCAACCTGAACACTCCTGAATTGCAGGTAAAAGTAGACCGCCAGCGCGCCGCCGACATCGGCGTTCGCATGACGGATGTCAGCGACGCCGTTCGCCTTTTCTATTCCGGCGAAGACGAAATCACGCGCTTCAAGGAAGGCTCGGAGCAGTATCCCGTCATCATGCAACTGCTCCAGCAGCAGCGCGACAATCGGGACGTCCTCGCGCAAATGATGGTTCCTTCAACCAAGCTTGGCCAAGTTCGCCTGGAAAATGTCGCCTCCATCGTTCGCGGCGCTGGTCCAGCAACGTTGTGGCGGTACAACCGCGAGTTTGAAGTCACTGTCTACGCCAACGTCGCCTCAGGCTATCCGCTGGACCTTGCGGCAAGCCACACGGTCCAATCCATCAAGGAAATTGGTCTCCCATCTGGATATTCCTATCGCTTCACGGGGCAAGTAAAGGTTCTCGAAGAAACCACCTGGAATCTGCTTCTCGCGATGCTCCTCGCCTCGATCTTTATGTACATGGTTCTGGCAGCTCAATTTGAGAGCTTTTCTCATCCCTTCATCATCATGCTCACCTTGCCGCTGAGCATTCCGTTCGCGCTGCTCTCACTGTGGATTACCGGGCGCGCGCTCAGCTTGTGGAGCGCTTTGGGAATGTTCTTGCTGCTCGGCATCGTCAAGAAAAACGGGATTCTTCAGGTGGACTACACCAATCGCCTGCGCGCCACCGGAATGCCCGTCCGCGATGCGATTATCGAGGCCAACCGCGTCCGCCTGCGCCCCATCCTTATGACGACTCTCTCGATCATCGCGGGCCTGATTCCCGTGGCCATTGGCATCGGCGCCGGCTCAGAGCAGCGCGCCTCTATCGCCGTAACCATCATCGGCGGCCAAGCGCTCTGCCTCCTCTTGACCCTGCTGGTTGTGCCGGTTGCCTATTCTTATCTCGCCGAGTTTGAAGCCCTGCCCTGGGGCACGGCAGCCCGCCGCATTTTCACCCGCTCCCGGGGCTCCGTCAGCGATTCCAGCGCCGATTAACTCGGCGACTTGCACGATGCTCTCTACACGATGCACAATGCGCCTGCTTTGTTCCATATCCATCCGTAATAAGCAAGACCAAGGAAGGCGCGCTATGCGACGAACACTAATGGCAATCTTTTTGGCCTCTGGATTCGGCATCTCGATCCAGGCGCAGACGAATGCTCCGGCACAGCCGCCCGATTATGGCCAGTGGGAATCGCTCGCTACAATACGCGAGTTCGGCGGCCTGTCTCCTGACGGCAAATGGCTCGCCTATGGCATCAATCGCTCCAATCGTAACAACGAACTGCGCGTCACCAACGTCGCCGATGGCACAACCAAAACCGCGGCGTTCGGCACTCAGCCAGTCTTCTCTTCCGACTCGCGCTGGGTGGCCTATGCAATCGGCTACTCCGAAGCGCAGGAAGAAAAGATGCGCAAGGACAAAAAGAGAGTCGAGCGCAAGCTGGGGCTTCTGAACCTATCCACGGGCGAGCAGGTCGTGGTTGACAGTATGGAGTCGTTCGCGTTCAGCCCCACGGGAGCCTACCTGGCCATGCGCCACTATCCTCCCGAGAAAAAAGACTCTCCCGATTCACCCGCGAACACTGAGGAAGATGCCACACCGGGCGCGACACTCATTCTCCGTCAGCTTTCTACTGGCCACGACACGTCGTTCGGCAACGTGTCGGAGTTCGCCTGGCAGGATCTCCCCAGGCACGGCGCGCTTCTTGCCATGACAGTCAACTCAGAGGACAAAACCGGCAATGGTGTACAGCTTTTCAATTCCGAGACCGCCGCCCTTCGCGTGCTCGATTCTTCAACATCTGTTTACGGCAGTCTGGCTTGGCGCAAAAACAGCGCGGACTTGGCGGTTCTGCGGTCAAAATCCGACGAACACCGCGAAGCGGCAACGCAAGCTGCTCTGGCATGGACGCACCTTGGAGAAGGCTCCGAATCCAGCCACCTCTACGATCCCACCGCGGATGCAAAATTCCCTTCGGGTATGCGTACCGTTGCCTTCCACAAACCATCGTGGTCCGAAGATGGCGACATTGTTTTTCTAGGCGTAGCCAGGTGGGAAGAAAAGATTGATGAACCGAAGAAAACCGCGAATTCTGGTGATGGCGACGGTAGCAAGACACCTTCGGCTGCGGACAAAGAAAAAGATAAAGACAAGGAGACCGAAGAGCCAGCCACCGTGGACGTCTGGAGTTCTCGCGATGTCGAAGTCATGCCCAAGCAAAAACTCAACGCCAAAAACGACCGCCAGAAAAATATGCTGGCCGCGTGGCACTTGGCGAACGGCCAGTTTGTGCAACTTGGAAAGGATTTGGACGAGGAAGTCATTCCGCTCAAGCATCAGCAATCCGCCTACGTGGCCAATTGGGCCGCCTATGCCATGGAACGCAGCATCGGCCGTCCCGCCGCGGATATTTATCTCGTTGATCTCGCCACCGGCAATCGCACGAAGGTTCAAGAACGGCTAAACGACGACTATTACGTGGACCCAAGTCCGGGCGGACGCTACTTGCTTTATTTTCACGACGATAACTATTGGACCGTGAACACCACGACGCATACGGTCGTCAATATCACCAAAACCGTGCCAACCGCTTTTGTAAACCGTGAAGCCGATTTCACTATCAAGCAGAAACCCGCCTTTGGTTTCGCCGGATGGACGAAGGACGACGCCTCCGTAATTCTGTACGACAAGTTCGACCTCTGGCAGGTTGCGCCCGACGGCTCTCATGCGAAAAAACTCACCGACGGCGCGACCGAACAGATTCGCCACCGCTACGTGAAGTTAAATCCAGAAGACGAGTTCATTGACACCGCCAACCCCATCTACCTCAGCCTGTTCGGGATTTGGACGAAGAAATCAGGCTACGCACGGCTCAAGCTCGATCCATCCGGCACACCCACCGAAGAACACCTCGTCTGGGCTGACAAGAGCATCGAGCGGCTTGGGAAAGCCAAAGACGCGGATGTCTTCCAATACGTGGTCCAGACCTTCGTGGAATCGCCAAACGCTTTCGTCGGAGGCCCCGACCTGAAGGATCCAAAACAGGTCACCAGGACGAATCCATTTCAGAATAACTACGCCTGGGGCCATGAAGAACTTATCGAATACAAAAATAGCCATGGCGAGCGTTTGCAAGCAGCGCTCTACTATCCTGCCGGATACGATCCCCAGAAAAAATATCCGATGGTCGTTTATATGTATGAAAAATTGTCCGACGGATTGCATCAATACAGTGGGCTCTCGGAACGCAATTACTACAACGCAGGCGCTATCACGAGTCACGGCTATTTCCTCCTCGAGCCGGATATTCTTTTTCGTCCCCGCGACCCCGGTGTTTCGGTGGTTGACTGTGTTACCGCGGCAGTCAAGCGCGTCATTCAAACGAACTTGATCGATCCAAAGAAAGTCGGGGTTATGGGCCATTCCTGGGGAGGATTCGACTCCGTCTATCTCGCCACGCACACCACGGATTTCTTTGCCGCAGCCGTAGCCGGCGCTCCCATTACCGATTTGGTGAGCAACTACGGAAACCATCACTGGAGCTCCGGAATCGCCGAGACCGATCACATCGAAACAGGCCAGCAGCGCATGGAAGTCCCTTTATACGAGGATTTGCAGGCCTACATCCGCAATTCGGCCGTCTTCGGCGTCCAGAACATGACGACTCCCCTGTTGATTGAGGTGGGCGATAGCGACGGCACGGTCTTCTTCCACCAGGGCGTCGAGCTCTACAACATCGCACGCCGCGCAAAAAAGAACGTCGTGCTTCTCGAGTACGCCGGCGAAGACCACGGTTTGCGCAAGAAGCCCAACCAGATCGACTATCAGCGCCGCATCTTTAACTGGTTCGGACACTACTTGAAAGATGAGCCTGCCGCAGCCTGGATCACCAACGGCGAAAGCTACCTGGACCGCGAAAGGGAACTGAAAAAGCTCAAAGCCAGCGGCGGTAAGGACTGATTCTCAGAAATGGCGGGCCGCCAGCCGCGCGAGCAAGGCGTCATGCTCATGCAAGACCGAGTCGGCAAATCCGCGGTTCGGCGCGCGCAACAAAAGAAACAGTTCTCCGGCCCACAAAAGAATGTCCAACAATCGGCCCCGCTGCAAATTGTCGAGGCTTTCGCAACGCAAAGCCACATCCAGGGCCCTTCTGGAACACTCTTCGACAAACCCCCGCAGCGAAGCCATATCGAGCGGGATGCGCCCCAGTTGCTGGCCTCTCGGATCAATCCTCTGCAGGTTCTCGTAGCACAGTTCGATGAAGTGCTTTACGCAAAAATTCTGTTGCGCCAGCTCAGCCACGCCGGCTCCTTCACAAAAATCCACCGCACAGATTTTTTCCTCCAGCATCTTTGACATAACCCCCAACTCGGCCCTCCGAGCATTCTTGCCCCTCGCACTTATCCTTATCTTATATAACCCCACGCCAGGTTGGATGTTGCGAGGGCATCCAGCTGTTGTCGGCAGGAGTTCGTCATTCTACTGACGAATCCTGCTCAACCAATTCTCAAGCCACGTAAATATTAGCCACTCCTTCGTTCTGCGCCATGGCTAGTGTCTCTTCCGGCTGTGGTTGCTTAAACTCCCCCGAAAGTGGTTTTTCCAATGGAACATAGGCCGCTAACGTCTGCATGCGAAGGCAGCGGTCCAGATATGGTGCCAGCAACGCGCGCACCCACTTCACATTCTCCTCGCAGCGCTGTCTCTGATCCTCTCCGCTCCACAATGTGACAACGGTTACCAGCCGCGCTTCATAGTTCGAGATCATCACCAGGCTTCCCGCAAACCCGGCGACTCCTCCGAGAGCGCCATTGATTGCGGGCGGCAAAGCCGCATGCACTTTGTGAGCTTCGTTAGGCTTGGCCACAAATTCGATGTGCAGCGCCGTGATCTTCGCGGCGTCGCCTTTCATGGCAAGTGTTCGGTCGTTGGGGGGTTGTTTTTCGAAATTTCGTGAACGGATCGAAGAAAAACTGGGGTGTTGCAGCAATCGTGACACGGAACCTCCAAATCCACTCGTCCTCCCTGAGGGGGGAGGCGCATCCTTGCCGGTCCAGGTCCAACGCAGATGCGCCCTGGTGGGACACGCGGGGGACAGGGTAACGTCCCATCGCAGAAGGAGCTCAACCTTTACGTTGGCTTCCTACAACGGGTTAGTGAGCCAGGCAGCCATTCCGTTTCATCGCTTGTTTCAATACGGGAATCATTGCTCCCGTCCGGTGTCGCGGCTATACTCCTCCCCAATCAATTCGAGGGCTACGTGGAACTCTTCGCATTCACCAGGGAATACGTTGAGCGCCTCCGCGAGGGAGACCTTCCGACGGAACAGCATTTTGTGGCCTACTTTGATCAGCTTCTGAGGATCAAGCTGCGCGCCAGGATGCTTGCTTCGGAGACCGTCGAGGACCTTCGTCAGGAGACCTATATAAGGGTCTTGGCCGCGCTGCGGAATAAGGATAAGGATGGCGTGCGCCAGCCGGAGCGTTTCGGCGCCTTCGTCAACTCTATCTGCAACAACGTTCTGATGGAATTTTATCGTTCCTCAAATCGCATTCGCCCTCTCGAGGATACTCATTTTGAGAAACCCGACCCATCCATGGACTTGGATGGACTCCTGGTCACCAAACAGACGAAAGAACGCGTCCATCAGGTCATCGAGGCCCTCCCTAAGAAGGACCGCGACCTTCTTCGCGCCTTTTTCCTCGAAGAAAAGGACAAAGACGAGGTTTGCCGCCTTTTTGGGGTAGACCGTGACTATTTCCGGGTTTTGCTGCACCGCGCCAAGGATAAGTTCAGGCTTTTGTATGAGAAAGACAGGGTCCCACTCTCTGGAAAACTTCCCTCCAAAGCCCCCCCAAGTGAGCCATGAAACGTTCCGGGCCCTCCATACACTACTATTCGGAAGCCAAACATGAACCATAACGAAGCTCTGCGGCTGCAAGCCGTCGAAAAGTATCTTCTCCGGGAACTGACTCCGGATGAGCTCGAAGCGTACGAAGAGCATTACTTCGACTGTCCCTTGTGCGCCGAAGAACTCAGGGCCACCGCTGCCTTTATAGAGAGCACGCGGCAAGTCTTTCGCGGAAAAGCTTCGCAAGCCGCTGATGTCACAAGACTTGTTCCGTCGCGAGGCGGTTGGTTTGGCTGGCTTCGGCCAGCCTTTGCGGTCCCCGTCTTTGCCGCCCTCATGCTCCTCATTGGCTATCAGAACGGCGTGACGATTCCGCAACTCAGGCACTCGGCGGTCTCACAATCAGCCCAGATCATCGGCACTTCTGTGGACGTGGCAGGAAGCGTCCGCGGCGGCGACTCTGGCCCCGCACGCACAAAAGTTTCCGTCCACCCGGGCGAAGGTTTCCTTCTTAACTTCGACTTTACTCCGGCCCGCACCTCTAGTTCGTATACGTTTCAGCTTCAGGACGAGTCTGGCCGCTCGGTAATGCAAGGCTCTCTCGGCGGCGACAACACGAACCAGACCGTACACTTGCCCGTCCGCAGTGTAGACAGCCCTGGCAAGTACAGCCTTGTCTTCTTCGCCGGCGACGATGCCAACAATCCAAAAGCAAACGCCGACGAAGTTCAGCGGTTCACCTTTAGTGTTGAATTTAAGCGATAAGTGACTAAAATCTAGACTCCAAATCCAAGCCGAGGCGTCCCCCCGATGGCTCAAGATCTAGACCCAAAGAAGAATATTCCCTATCATTTTCACGCCTACGGTCACGCATTCAGCGCCCATTTCAATCGTCCCGCGGATGTGCCCATTCCGGCGCAGGCGGCTACTGCGCTGCCTTCGACTGGCGGCTTCGCACACTCGCGGGTGGATAGCTTCGTTGAGTCGCGATTGGTTTCCTTTAAGCTTGGGGAAACGCATGTTTCAGGAAGCTGGGAACAGCCTACCATCGTCACTACCAGCGTTACGGCTGTCCTCGCCGGCTTGAACCTTCTCGATTTTCTCACCGTGGAAAAGATCGTTTGCCGGCTTACCGGCCGGTACGTCAGCGATAAGAAGAACAGGGAAAGCCATATCATCGCGCTGGGCAGCCACTTCGATGATTTTCGCCTGGGCGGCTACGAAATCAAGGTGATATTGCGCCACGATCTCTTGGTTAATTCGAACAATTTCGCCGAATTGGCGGATAATCTCAAGCGCAGCAAGAAGCCCCACACTACCGTCGTTGACGGAGCGGCCCATTGTTCACTCGTGGAAAAAATCGAGATACCCCCGGCTCTGAAGGACGCGGGTGTCAAAGTCGAAGGCCATATCATCGAAGTTCCGCATTTTGGCGAACTTTCCTTGGCCGAAATCTTCGCCACCCCCGGCAACATCACGCTGACCATGCTGAAATTCAAGCTGGGCTCGCCCGATGGCGGTGGTGGAAGTGGGGGCCAGGGCGGCACCAACGGGCAACCTGTTCCGCCCCTCCATTAGGCATTCGGTTTTCACCTTTTGCCTTATTCCTGCTCTGCTTATTATCGGCGGCTTGTGGCTCGCCCCAAACCGCCTACACGACCATAAAACAACATGTAGACCACGGCGAATTCAACTCGACATTGGCGGATGTTGATGTCGCCCGCCGGCGATACGGAAGCCGAAGCGTCGAGTGGGATTGGCGTTTTCTAATTCTCAAGGCGCGCATTCTCGTTTCTCGCTCGCAGTGCGACGAAACCGTATCTCTTCTTAAACCCGAAGTCCCCCCCGAACTGGTGATGACGGATGTTCCCGAACAGCGCGAACTCTATCTCGGTATTGCGCATCGCTGCATGCATGACCTTAAGGCAGCCGAAAAGGACTTCGCCCAAGCGGAGAATCTCCTCGCCTCTTTGCCTCCCACGTACGTTGCGCAATTCTTGCTTGCTCGAGGTGGTCTCCGGGTCAATGAAGGAGAGCTTTCAAAAGCGGAAGAAGATTATCGGATCGCGCTGTCTCTCGCTCGCCGCAACTCCCTGCGGGATGTGGAAGCCAACGCCCTGGCCGACACAGCACGATTTGCTACGATTAAAAAGCATTTTGATGAAGCCCTCGACCTTAACCACGCCGCGCTTGACCTTTCCGAAGCGCTGCAAATGCGTGGAAACACTGCAACCATTCTCGGCAACCTCGGCTGGGGCTACGGAGAACTAGGGGATTTTGAAGCCTCGCTGGACTTCTACAAACAGGCTGCCGAGGCCTCGGCAAGAAACGGAATGGCCGGTTATTCAGATTACTGGTTTTCCGGCGTGGCCACTGCATACATGTTCCTTCGCGACTATTCTGCCGGCGAAAAACTTGCCCTGACCACACTTCAACAGGCAAAAGAACGCAAAGACGCACAAACGAGCTTGGCTTGCCTCCACGCTCTGGCAGAAATCATGCTCCGCAATAATCGTCTCTCCGACGCGCAGCAATACATTCAAGAGGCCATAGCGCTTGAAACGAACATAAATGATCAGGGCGGCGCCTACGACGATACGCTGACACTCGCCGGAGAAATCGCCGTGGCGCAATCCCGTTTTTCCAATGCGGAGTCACTCTTCCAGCAGGTTCTCTCCGATCCAAATGCCGGACCGAAGCTGCGGTGGGAGGCTGAAGCCGGCCTTGCCCGCATACGAGATGGCCAGAGCCAGTTTGCGGAAGTCGAACGCCACTATCTCAGCGCGATTGACACCATCGAAAGGGCCCGTAAGTCAATCGATCACGATGAGCTGCGTTTGAGTTTTCTGTCGAGCGGTATCGCCGTCTATGACCAGTACATCGAGTTTCTCATACGCCGTGGCAGATTCGCGGATGCCCTGATGCAAGCCGAACTGAGCAGAGCGCGGACTCTTGCCGAGGGACTTGGAACCATGGAGAAAGCCCCGCGCGTATCCGCGAAGAATCTTCAACCGCAGCAACTCGCGCGAAAGCTCAATGCAACGCTTCTTTTTTATTGGATGGGAGAAAAACACTCCTATCTTTGGGTCATCACCCCGGCGAAAACGGCCTGCCTCCCGATTCCCGCCGCATCGGAAATTGATCCGGCGGTGAAATCGTATCGAGAAGGAGTTGCAGCATCCAGGGATGTGGCGAAAACGGATCAAGCTGCCGGCGAAAAACTCTACGCTCTCCTCGTCGCGCCGACGCAAAGGCTAATCCCGCAAAATTCTCGCGTCATTCTCCTTCCGGATGGCAGCCTCTATTCGCTGAATTTTGAAACCCTGATTGTGCCGTCCCCTCAGCCTCACTTCTGGATCGAAGACGTCAGCCTCACGACCGCCGGCTCGCTCTCCCTCCTCGCCTCCGGGGCCAGCCGCCCGCTCCCCAAGCAGAAAAATCTACTGCTCGTCGGCGACGCGCTCCAAGCCGCCAAAGATTTCGAAAAGCTGCCTCAGGCCGAAGACGAAATGCAAAGCGTTGAGCGCTATTTCGCCGACTCGAATCGCACCGTCCTCAAAGGCGAGCAAGCCACGCCCAGCGCCTACCTTGGCAGCAACCCGGAGCGTTACGCCTATCTCCATTTCGTTACGCACGGCACCGCAAGCCGCACGCGGCCTCTCGAATCCGCCGTCATCTTGAGCAAAGACCCCGCAAGTGACAGCTATAAGCTTTACGCACGCGACATCGTCACTCGTCATTTGAACGCCGAGCTCGTGACCATCTCTGCCTGCAACGGTTCAGGAAACCGCGCTTATTCCGGCGAAGGTCTGGTCGGCCTCTCCTGGGCTTTTCTGCGAGCCGGTGCGCACCATGTCATCGGGGCCCTCTGGGAAGTGAGCAACGCGCCATCCACATCTCAACTTATGGACGCTTTTTACCGTGGTCTAAGCCAGGGCCAGGATCCGGCCTCCGCTCTCCGCGACGCCAAGCTTTCGCTCCTGCGTTCCGGCGGCGTCTTCAAAAAGCCTTACTACTGGGGCCCCTTCCAGCTCTACGCCGGCTCTTGATTGCTATCCGGATAAAAAATCCTCATACCGCCGCTGCTCTCGACATCCTCCGCACATCCTCTTCCGAATAACCCAACTCCCGCAAAACCGCTTCTGTATGTTCGCCCAGCAGCGGCGGCGGCAAACGATAACTCACCGGTGTCTCCGAAAATTGAATCGGATTCCCAATACTCCGCGCCATTCCCAGCGCCGGATGCTCCATCTGCACAATCATCCCACGCGCAATCGTCTGCGCATCTCTCAACGCCTCTTTTACCGTATGAATCGATGCCGCAGGAATCCCCGCCGCAGTAAACTCCTCCAGCCAAGCCACCGCCGCCCGCTCCTCAAACCTCTTCTGCAAAATCTTAATCAGCTCTGCACGGTTCGTTGTCCGCAAAGCGTTCGTCTGAAATCGCGCATCCTCTCCGAGCCCGTCCTCCATGCCCATCATCCGCAAAAACTTCTTCCAAATCGGCTCGGTCCCCACTCCCAGCACAAAGAACTTTCCATCACCGCCTCGAAATACCTCATAAGGCACGATGCTCGGATGCGCATTCCCCCACCGCCGTGGCTCCTCGCCAGCATTCAAATAATTGCTCCCCACATTCGCCAGCCATGTCAATTGCGCATCGAACAGTGCCATATCCAAAAATTGCCCCCGGCCGGTCTTTTCCCGCGCATAAAGCGCTCCCAAAATCCCCATCGCCGCGTACAACCCGCAAGTCATGTCCGCAATGGCAATCGGATACCGCATTGGCCCTCCGTCTGGCTCGCCGGTAAAACTCATCACGCCAGCTTCCGCCTGCGCCAGCACGTCATACGCCGGCCGCCCCGCTTTCGGTCCTGTGAATCCATATCCGGTAATGCTGCAATAAATGACGCGCGGATTCTTTTCGCTTACAGAAGCAAAATCAATCCCGCGCTTCTGTAAAGAAGCCAAAGAAGGCTGATTCACCACAAAAACATCCGCCGCTCCCACGAGTTTCCTCACCGCCTCTGCCCCGCGCTCATCATCGTAGCTCAGCGCCACAGAACGCTTGTTTCGGTTCGTCCCCAGAAAATACGCTGACTCCCCCTGCACAAACGGCGGTCCCCACCTGCGCGACTGGTCTCCCGTTCCAGGCCTCTCGATCTTGATCACCTCGGCCCCAAAATCTCCGAGCAGCATCGCGCAATACGGTCCCGCCAGCGCCTCGCTCAGCTCCACAACCCGCACGCCATCCAAAATGTCTTTAGTGCTCATGGCCGCCGATTATAGCGATCTCCATTTCCATCTTATCCTGCTTCTTCCTGACCAACTCTCATGGCACACCTCTCCTGCGTGGGAATTCCTTTCTCTCGCCATTCCAATCATCGAAATTTTGAATGCGTGAAAATACCGAAACTTTCGGCCAAAGTTTTCCACCAACGCTCTTTCCAAACTCCACTTTTGTCTTGACACTTCTCCGACTCGGACGCTAGCCTAACTCCCACTGGTGCATCGGGGATTTGTTCTGGAGGGGTTCACATTCGTTTAAGCGCGCGCTTTGTTCGAGTTGTTTCTCGCGCCCTATGTACCAGGACCTTGCGTCACATTTCTCCCTCATTCGACGGCTTTGGTCCTACGGATTTTTTGCAGCATTCGGGATTCGCAAACTCTTCTTCGTTGCCGCGACAACGCGCCGAAGAACATTAATTTCCTAAATCGCGCCATCGCCATCGTCGTAAACGGATTTATTTTGAAAGGGGTTGTTGATGAAATCGAGAATTACTTTCCTGGCTCTGCTTTGTACGCTCGCTTTTTGCCTATCTCCCGCTCTCTACGCCCAGGCCACCGGCAGCTTTTCCGGCAACGTCGTGGACAAGTCCGGCGCCGCCATCGTTGGCGCCACGGTCACTGCCACCTCGGAAAGCACCGGCACATCACGCCAGGCCATAACCGACGACGCAGGCCACTACCTCATCCCTCTTCTTCCCGTTTCCATTTACACTCTACGCGCCGAGTTCCACGGCTTTCAGCCGGTGGAATCCAAGGGCCTGCGCCTCCAAATCGATGAAGCACGCGAACTCAATTTCACTCTCGCTCCCTCCTCCCAATCCGCTCAGGTGGAAGTCCTCGCTTCCGCTGTCGCCGTGGAAACAACCAACCCCTCTCTCGGCCAGGTCATCACCGCTCAGGAAGTCTCCCAACTTCCTCTCAATGGCCGCGATTTCGTCCAGCTCGCCACGCTAACACCCGGCGTCACCCAGGAGACCAACACCAACAGCTTCTTCAACGGCGCTCCCAGCTCCGAAGTCTCCGCCCGCGGCACTTACTCTCTCTCCGTCGGCGGTTCCCGTGCCAACAGCACCGACTGGCTCCTCGATGGCAACGACAACAACGAGCTCACTGCCGGCGGCATCGGCATCTTCTCCTCCATCGACGACATTCAGGAATTCAAAGTCCTCACCTACAACTACTCGGCCGAATACGGCGAGCGCGCTGGTCCTACTGTCCTCGTCACCACCAAGTCCGGTGGCAACGACTTCCACGGGTCGCTCTTCGAATTCTTCCGCAACACCTCCCTCGACGCAAAGAGTTTCTTCGCCTCCAGCGCGGAAAAATTCAATCTCAATCAGTTTGGCGGCTCTCTCGGCGGCGCTATTCGCAAGAACAAAACCTTTTTCTTTGTCGATGGCGAGCAGAAGGATCAGCTCCATGGCATCACCTTTACTGGCGTCGTTCCCACCGACGCCATGAAGGCCGGAGATTTCACGAACAACGCTTTCGGGCAGCCGAATGCTGTCGGCTCGATCTTCAACCCCAACGTGACCGGAGACCCTGCTTTTCAATGTGATGCGTCTGGCAATCCTGTTCCCCTCAATGGCGCTACCGCGGGCAATCCTGCAGGAAATGGCAGCCAGACCCCCGTTGCCGGTGGATCGGCTTGCAACAAGATTCCCGCCGGGCTGATCAACCCGCTCGCCAAAGAATTGGTCGCTCTCTATCCCGAACCGAACGTGGCTAATCCCACAAATTTCAATTTCCTCAACGAGCCGGTCCGCTCCCTGTATGAAACCAAATTCGATGCCCGTGTGGACGAGACCTTCTCCTCATCGGACACGGCCTTTGCCCGCTTCAGCTACGACCAGGCCACTTCTTACGTCCCCGGTGGCGGCGGCGTTGGAAACTTCACGGAATCCAATTTCTTCGCCAGCAATCAGGGCATTATCAACCATGCCCGCAACGTCGTCCTTTCGGAAACTCACGTCTTTTCGCCCACCACCATCAACCAGGTTACGGGCGGTTATAACCGCATCTTTGACTACATCACTTCTCAGGGCACGGGCTCCTGCGAATCGTCCATCCTCGGCATTCCCGGCGCCAATCTGGACTGTTCCGCCAGCAACAAATGCGCCCCCTCCGGCGTCAGCTGCGGCTTGACCATCTCCGAACTTGAGGGCGGCTATTTCTCCATCGGCGATCGCGGCTTCTCTCCTTTCCAGGGCGGCACCAACGTCTTCCTGCTCGGCGACACTTTGGACATGATTCGCGGCAAACACGACATCAAGGTCGGTGGCAGCATTCGCGCCAACCAGATGAACGTAAAAACGGAAGGTTTCCAGGACGGCTTCTACGAATTCACCGGTCTCTGGTCCGGCGATCCGGAAGCCGATCTTCTCATGGGCCTCTCCAGCCTCGCTATTCACGACCAGGCCTTCAAAGGTCCCACCACCGGCCGCCGCTGGAAGGCCTATCGTCCCTTTGTCCAGGACGATTGGCGCATCACCAACAACATTACCCTCAATCTTGGCCTCGCCTGGAACCTCACCACTCCCATCTCTGAAGTGGACAATCGCCAGGCAGATTTCAACCCTGCCACCGGCCTGTTCTTGGTTCCCGGCGTGAACGGCGTCGGCAAATGGGCTGGCATCCAATTCGATAAGGATGCTCTCGAACCTCGCATCGGCGTGGCCTGGAAGCCACTCGGCAGCGCCAAAACCGCCGTCCGCGCCGGTTATGCCATCTACCACGATTCTTCTTGGAATCAGGGCGCCCAGGGCCTTTGGCAGAATCCCCCCTTCTACGACGAATCCGACAATTTCCAATTCGGCGGCAATTGCACTTTTGCCCTTGCTGCTTGTGCTTCGACAGGGGGCACGCCGACTGCCATCAGTATTTCCACTACCCCATTTTCCGGCCCGGGTGGCTTCCCCATCGTAACCGGGCCTCCGACCGCGCCTAATTTCACGGACTTCACGGGCACGATCATCGCCCAGAACACGAACTTCAAACTCGGCATGATCCAGCAATTCAATGCCAGCGTTGAACATGAGATCCCAGGCCAGATCGTCCTGACCGCAGGTTACGTTGGCTCGCGCAGCTCTCACATTCTGGTGGATGGAAACAACATCAACGTCGTCTCGCCTGCTGCTTGTGGCACCGTTTCCGGCTACACCATCGGATGCTTGCCTGGCGGCGGCGCTTATGCCAGCCCCTATCTCTCCAGTTTCCCCTTCTCTGATATCGCTGCTACGGAGGACGTCGGCCGCGCCCACTACAATGCCCTGCAAATCAAAGCGGAAACCAAGAGCGCGCGCCACGGCATTTACGCCCTCATCGGTTACACCTATTCCCGCACTTACGATTCCGGCTTCAACGATGGTCTCGGCACAAACGTAAGCGCCAGCTACTTCCCTCTACCGAATTGGAGAAAGTTGGATTGGGCTCTTTCGGACATCAATCTCAATAACAATTTCATCGCCAGCGTTATCTACGACCTGCCCGTCGGCCGAGGTAAAAAGTTCGGCAACGGTTGGAGCGGCCCTGTCGAAACTCTCTTGGGAAATTGGCAGGTCACCGTCATCGAACACATCACTTCCGGATTCCCCGTCGGCATCGTGGACAGCAATAATTTCGGCTATTTTCCCTCCACTCTGAATGGCAACCCCATTGACGTCACTTTGCTGAACGGCAACGACAACGATCTCATTCGTCCTAACATCATCCCCGGCTGCAACCCCAATGCCGGGCCCCACACTGTTGGCGAATGGTTCAATACCGCCTGTTTTGCCCAGCCTGCATTCGGCGAGCTGGGTAACGCCAACCGCGAGCCTGTTACCGGCCCCGACTTCGTCAACACCGACTTCTCCGTCATTAAACAGTTCAAGCTTCCTTGGGAAAACATGGGCCTGAACTTCCGCGCCGAATTCTTCAACCTCTTCAACCATGCGCAATTTGCCTCGCCAAATAGCACAGGCAGCCTCGGCACACCCGATTTCGGCGCTTGCGGGCTTTCCGCAAGTGGTACGTGCGCTACCACCAACGGCTTCGGCTCCATCGGCGCCACCGTCAACAACCCGCGTCTCGTCCAGTTCGGCTTGAAACTGACGTTCTAGTTCTGACGTCTGTTTAGCGATTCTTCGTGCTCATCAGCGGCCCGCGGTCAACCCCGAGGGCCGCTTTTTATCTCCCCTTCCGCTTTTCTCTTCTCCGTGCCCTCTGTGCTCCCGGCGACCTCTGCGTAATGTTTTTCTTCTCCATAAGCTGTAAGCTGCCCTTGGAATGAAACTCTTCCTCGCTACCGTCACCACCGGCTACGGCATGGCCACTCCCAACCTGAACCCCATCCTCTCCCTGATCGAAACGCGCATCGGCCTTCCCAACCTCGTCCCCGGCACTCTCAACGTCATCCTCTCCGAGGAATACATCGTCCCCGCCGACGCCCTCATCCTCCCCCACGAATATCCCTACAACCGCCAATCCAACCTCGGCGAAACCATCAAACTCCGACGCTGCTTCGTAGCCGGCCACAAAGCTTTGATCGTTCGCCCAGACTCCCATGAACTCGGCGCCGGCCAATTCCACGGTAAGTCCTATCTCGAGCTAATGGCCCAAATCCATTTCCGCGACACCCTCGCCTTAACCGATGGCTCCGTCATTGAAGTCCAGGTGGAAGGTCCCGACCTCTAGCTCCGCCACGGAAAACCAGGACGCCATTGTCGCGGACGGCGGATTCCGATTGAATTTTCGCGCGCAAGGTGGTTTCGCGAACGGATGTGCCATCGTTTTCCTAACGGACACGTACCAGCAAATCTTCTATGACGATTGCTTCTTTTGGAAATGCAGAAGAGTCTGGTTTCTGAGTCGGAGAAGGTGGAGAAGATGGCGGGGGCGTTTGGGCGGTCGCAGCATGAGAAAAAGACACAATGCCTAAAAAGACGAGCGCCAGAATGCGAAGAAGAAAGCGCATGGAATCGGGCCTCACGCCAAGATCGTAAAGGTTAGCGATCAACTATTCTAGCCAGACTGCAGTCGAGCAGATTAACGACTTTTGATAGTCGTCACAACTGCATTTAGTGGATGAAGGTTAGGCCGTTGGGGATTAGTTGGGGGAAAACGTAGGCGTAGAGCATGACGATGACGCCGACGATGGAGGCCAGGGCTACGGAGTGCCAGAAAACGAAGCGGAAGATGGAGCCTTCCTGGCCGACCTGGTTGGTGGCGGCGGTGGCGATGCAGATGGATTGGGCGTCGATCATTTTGCCCATGACGCCGCCGGCGGAGTTGGTAGCGCACATGAGGATGGGGCTGAGGTTGAGCTGCTGGGCGGTGATTTTTTGCAGGCCGCCGAAGAGGACGTTGGAAGAGGTGTCGCTGCCGGTGAGGGCTACGCCGAGCCAGCCGATGAAGGCGCCAAAGAAAGGGAAGAACCAGCCGGTGCGAGTGAAGGCTAGGCCGAGGACGGCGTCCATACCCGAATATCTAGTGACATAGCCGAGGCCAAGCATGCAGGTCATGGCGACGATGGCGAAGCGGAGGCGGACGAGTGTGCCGCCGAAGATTTTCAGGATTTTGACGGGGCCGAGGCCGAGGATCAGGCCGGAAATCAGGGCGGCTAAGAAGCACGCGGTGCCAGTGGCGGTAAGCCAGTTGAAGTCGAAGCGCGCAGCTTCGGGGGCGGGTTTGACGACGACTGGGGTGGTGCGAAAAACTCTGTTGTGTAGCGCGGGCCAATCCCAGCCTGCCGGGCCGGGACGATTTTTGCCGTCGGGCATTTTTACAGTGAAGGCGGGAGTCGTGGCTTTGTTCATGGCCAGCTTGATGCTGGGCAATCCCCACAGCAGGACGAAAATCGAGAGGATGGCGAAGGGTAGCCAGGCTTTGGCGATTTGGCCGGCGGTGTGGTGGGCTACGGCGGGTAAATCTTCGCGGACTTTCCACTCGTCGCCCAGGGTGTCGCGAACCGTGGCTTGCGTAGCTACGGCGGCTGCTGCGGCTTTCGCTGCGTCTTCTTCGCGTTCGCCTTCGAAGCGCCAGATGCGCTTTGGCTTCCAGAAGCGGAGAAAGATCATGGTGGCGATTAGAGAGACGACACCCGCTGCGATGTCTACGAGATTGCTGTCCATGTGATTGGCCCAGAAATACTGGGTACCGGCGAAGGAAATGCCGACGACGAGAATGGCAGGAGCGACTTCCCAGGTCTCGGACCAACTGACCATGGCTCGAACGAGCCAGAAGGGGACGATTACCGCGGTAATGGGCAAGATGCGGCCGATCATGGCGCTGAGGTCGCTTTCGTTGAGGGCGGTGACGGAAGCGAGGGCGTGGACGGGAGTGCCGATGGCGCCCCAGGCTACGGGAGCGGTGTTGGCGATGAGATTCAGCGCGGCGGCATGGAAGGGTTTGAAGCCGAGGCCGATCATAAATGCACCTGCGATGGCTACCGGTGCGCCAAATCCGGCGCAGCCTTCGATGAAGGCGCCGAAGCAGAAAGCTACGAGGAGAAGTTGGAGGCGGCGGTCTGGCGTGATGGAGGCGACGGACTGCTTCATGATTTCAAACTGGCCGGTTTCGACAGAGATGTCGTAGAGAAAGACGGCGGCGATGACGATCCACACGATTTTGAGGAGGCCGTAGGCGGAGCCGTAGAGGAAGCTGCTGACAGCGAGTTGGGCCGGCATGTGGAAGACAGCGATGGCGCAGAGGATGGCCGTGGCAGCGCCGGCGACCGCGCAGATGTGGGCGCGAACCTTGAAGCCGGCCAGGAGGCCGAGGAGAACCACCACGGGGAGTGCAGCGACCAGCGTGGAGAGCCACCAGTGGCCGAGCGGGTCGTACACTTGGTTCCAAGTCACAGAGAGGCCTCCGGAAAGCAGGTTTTCGGATAGTGGAGTTACCCTCTCGCCAAACTATTGTCAAGCAATAAGTCTGGCGGTGAGGTCGTGATTCGCGGTCAAGCGCCGGGGTAAACCCGGCGCTACATGGCACAGTCGCACTCAACGTAGACCGGTGTGCTACGCGCATCTATACTCAGTGCATGCAATCGGAAAAAAAGCTGCTTGCGGCGCTGCGGCAATATTGGGGATACGACGCGTTTCGGCCGCTGCAGGAAAATATTGTGAAGAGTTTGCTGGGCGGGCGCGACACCTGCGTGGTGATGCCGACCGGGGGTGGGAAATCGCTTTGCTATCAGTTGCCTGCGGCGATTCTAGGCGAGAAAACCGTCATCGTGGTGTCTCCCTTGATGGCTTTAATGCAGGATCAGGTTGCGCAGTTGACGCAGATGGGGATTCCGTCGGCTTTGCTGAATAGTTCGCTGGCGCGGGATGTGCAGTCGTGGGTGGTGCAACAGGCGATTCAGGGAGCCTACCGGTTGCTTTATCTTTCGCCGGAGCGGCTGGCCCGGGAGGATACGTTTGGATGGCTGAAGTGCGTGCCAATTTCGTTTTTTGCGATTGATGAGGCGCATTGTATTTCGGAGTGGGGGCACGAGTTTCGGCCGGAGTACCGGCTGTTGAGCAGACTGCGGCAACATTTTGCGGAGCAGCCGATTGCGGCGTTTACGGCGAGCGCGACGCGGCGCGTGCGGCACGACATCATCGAGCAACTGAAATTGCGAGAACCGGACAAATATATTGCGAGTTTTCGCCGACCGAATTTGCAGTACATCGTGAAGGAATGCGTTGGGAAAACGCAGCCGGAGCTTTTGATCCGGGCGCTGAATAAATATGACGGTTGCAATGTGATTGTTTATGCGCCGACGATTGCGCGGGTTGAAGAGACGGTGGACTTTCTTGGCGAGCACGGAATTGCCTCGATTGCTTACCACGGGAAGATGGGTAGCGAAGTGCGGCGACGCAATCAGGAAAGCTGGATGTCGGATGAAGTGCGCGTCCTGGTGGGAACGGTGGCGTTTGGATTGGGGATTAACAAGGCTTCGGTGCGGGCGGTGATTCATTTGTCGCTGCCGAAATCGATCGAGCAGTATTATCAGGAGGCCGGCAGGGCCGGGCGCGACGGTGAGCCCGCGGAGTGCATTTTGCTTTGGCAGAAGCGCGATGTGGGTTTGCTGACGTATTTTGTGGAGCAGTTGACGGACGAGGAAGAGAAGTCACGGGCCTGGCAGCGCTACCGGGAGATTCGCAGCTTCGTGGAAGTGAAGAGATGCCGGCATCATCAAATTTGCGCTCACTTTGGGGAGATTCGTAAATGGAATTCGTGCGGAGCTTGCGATGTGTGCGTCGGAGAGCCGCAATGGCTGGCGGCGGCTGCGCCGTCGACGAGACTCAGGAAGCGCAGGGCTGCGGCTGCCGCGGGAGCGAGGGGGCCGGCGATTTCGCGTGCAGCTCAAACGAGGGACGTTGATCGGACGGCGACTCTTATTCCGCTGAGCGATTCGCGAGCAAGCAGTGTTGCGGCGGGAATCGATCTGGACTTGCGCGAGTATCTGCGGGAATGGCGGCGCGAGACGGCCAGGAAAAGAGGCACTGCGGCATTTATCGTGATGCACGACACTTCGCTGGATGAACTTTGCAAGGTGCGGCCGCGCTCGCTGAGCGAGATTCGGGGAATTTCGGGTTTCGGGGAGAAGAAGACGGAGTTGTATGGGCAGGCGATTTTGGATGCGTTGGAGAAGTTCCAGCGTGGTGCGCGTGCGTCACAGGAGCGAGAAGAAGGCGCAAAGCCAGCCGCGGAGACGATGCGTTTGCTGGCCGAAGGACGGAGTTTTGAGGAAATCGCCGAGAAGCGCGGAAGACAAGTGGCGAGTGTGGTCAATCTGGTGGTGAGCCTGATGGAAAGAGGCGAAGTGGAGTTTCAGCCTCGGTGGATTGATTCGGAGAAGCAGGCGCAGATTGAGAAGGCTTGCGCGGTGGTGGGAATCGGGCGACTGAAGCCGTTGAAGGATGCGCTGCCGGCGGAGATTACGTTTGAAGAGATTAAATTGGTGGTGGCGCGGTTGCGGTTGGAGAGTGAGGCGGAGAGGAAAAGCGCCGCGGCTGGGGAGATTTGATTTGAAACGCGCACGGCCTGGAGAGCCCTTCGTGCCTCAGGTCAAGGCTGTGCTACTTAGTCTACGGTGTAGGTGATTTCAAGCCGGTGGATGAGAAAGCAGGAAAGGACGAGGATCGCCACGGTGAGGCAGAGTAAACCCAGGATGGCGAGATATGGCGCGACAGGTTCGGCTACCACCGTGAACAACGCGAGTGGGCCTTCCACAGGCAAAGTGACTGGACAGAGGTGCTTGAGGTAAAAGGTGACACTCAGTTTTTGGGCCCACGATGGAAAGATCGGTGAGATGGTTTCCCACCCCAGCAGGACAGCTCCGGGGACAATAGGATTCTTGAAGAGCAGGCTGAGGGCGAGAAACACGGCGCCGTAGCCAATGCAAGCGAGAGCCGCCACGAGCAAATAAGATCCTAACTGGCCGAGGCCAGGACCGCTGAATACGTAGGTCCTCCCGATGGATCCAAAGCGGCTGTACTCAAGATAAAAGCTGATAAGAATCGCCACTTCGAAAAGCGCAATGGAAATGATGGAGCCCGCGAGAAATTTTCCGACCACAAGAACTTCGCGCCGGACCGGCGACAAAAACTGATAGTGGAGGGTTTTCTGGACCATTTCGCCGCGGAAAAGCCACGTGAAAACTCCCATGCAGGCGAAGAAAATGCCCAGGCGAACGAAGTAGAGCTGAACGATTCCGGCGAAAACCAGTGTACTTTCTTCAAGGTCAATGGGGCCCAGGGGCCTGCGATTAAAAACACTGTTCATTAAAAGGATGAAAGCAGGCGTGAAAGCGAGAAGGTACATCCCAATCCTGCGCTTGGTGAAAAGATTGCGGCGAACCTCGGTGCGCACGAGGACAGCGATTTGGCTCGAGTAAAGCCGCCAGGGCTGTTCTTTGGCCCACTTTTGGGCACCCGCGACCGCGTTTTGCGAGCTCATGCCGGGCCACCATCCGAGCCGATGAGATATTGATAGATGGAGTTGACGTCGTCGTCGGCGGGAGCAACGGCGTCCACTTCCACGAGACCGCTGGAAACAATTTTGTTCAACAAGAGGGAGAATTGTTCGGCGTCGCGGGTACGCACCAAGACGCTTTGGCCGTCGTTCAGGATTTTGGCTTCGACGACGTGATCGAGTTCGAAGGCAGCGGAAGCAAGTTTGGATGCATTGGAACAGCGGACGAGAATTTGCATGGGGTGGTCGCGGACTTCTCTGCGGACTTCGCGAATCTCACCTTCGGCGACGACGTAGCCGCTGCTCATCAGCACGACGCGGTCAGAAATGCGGTCGACTTCCTCCAGAATATGGCTGGAAATGATGACGTGCATGCCCTGTTTGGCTAGCGCTTCAAAGAGCGCGATGGATTCGGCGCGCGCCATAGGATCGAGGCCGTTCAGCGGTTCATCGAGAACCAGCACGGAAGGATGATGCGCAATGGCTTGCGCGAGGCGAATGCGCTGCCGCATGCCTTTGCTGTAGCCAGCGACTTTCCGGCGGGCGACCTGGGCCATGCCGGCACGCTCGAGAGCTTCGTTGGTGAGCTTCGCGGCTTGCTGATCGCCAAAACCGTGCAGGCGCAGAGGCCAATAAATGAAATCGTAGCCATTCGTGCCGGGGGGAAAAGAATCGAACTGCGTGCAGTAGCCGACCTCGCGGAAAAATTCGATGGGCTGATTGGGAGACAAGCCGAAGACGCGAATCGAGCCTTGCGAAGGTTTTATGAGGCCGGTGAGGAGATTCATCAGCGTGGTTTTGCCGGAACCGTTGGGGCCGACGAGGCTCGTAATGCCCGGCCCGAGCGAGAAACTCACTTTGTTCACGCCGAGAACTTCTCCGTAAAACTTGGAGACGTTTTGGAAGACGATTTGGCGGTTGTCGGGCGTCATCCGCGGACGACCTCACGGGCACGCAGGCGCGCATTGAGAATGAAGAGCGAAAACAAGCAGACGCAGATCATTACTGCCCAGGCCGCCGGAACAGGGATCTCGTGGCGGCCCATAAGGCCGAGCAGCCTGGAAGGATCGCGCAGCCCTCTTTCGAGGACGATGCGAAACATGTACGAAAAATTCAGGAGCGCGCCCCAGTATGTGCCCATGATGGCGTTAAACATCTCTCCCAGCCCCGCGGGAATGAAAAACGAAATGAAGATTACGCCGGTAGCCACGATCCGCAACTTGACCCATGCCGAGACAGCCAAAGAAATCAGGGAAAGCATCAGGATCCAGATCGCGGAACACAGGATGATCGGGACGATCATCCAGAGGTGCGACCAGATCCAGCCGTTTCTTGCGAGGCCGGACTGCAGGCCGAAGAGGAGCAAGCAGGGAACCCAGGTAATGGCCGAAAGCAAAATACCGAGAACAGCGAGTTTTCCGATAACGTAGTCGGCTCGGCTGAATGGCCGGCTCAGGAATAACGGAAGCGCTCCATTGGTCAGGTCTCCGGAGATAAGGACGGGGCCAACCCAGCAGTTGAGAAGAAAGGCGACGTTCGTCTGCACCATCATAATGATGATGAAGTATTGGGTTTCCACCGAGAGGAATTCCGCCGAGCGAATTTGCATCAGCAATTGCACGGTTTTGTTGTTGGCTATAAAAATGTAACCCGCGAAGAAAAGGTTGGGAACAATAGCCAGGATGAGCAAAAGAACGAAGAACCGCGATTTGAAAAGATCCATGAAAGCATAGCGGGTCAGAACGAAAAATCGCGGCCAAGTTGCGGTCAGCGGGCCAGTGTACGGGTTGTATTTGCGCTTATATACGGCCATCGGCGACTCCCGTTTGCTCCATAGCGTTGAGGAAAATATCTTCGAGCGAATCGCGGCGGTGATTCATGCGGCGAATCTGCACACCGCGGTCGGCGGCGACTTTAAAGACTTCGCGAATCTCGACGCTGTCCGGCATGACGACTTTTATGCGGCCGTTGCCAAAGATGGCACACTCGCAGCCCAGAGTTTCGAGCGCGCCGGTAAATGTAGCTTCGACGCCAACGGTTTCCAGTTCGAGGAACTTGCGGTTGGCGCGGCGTTCTTCGACGAGGTTGCAGATGGAGGCGATTTTACCGTTACGAAGGATGAGCACCTCGTCGCAAGTTTCTTCCACGTCGCGGAGAAGATGCGAGGAGAGAAGAAGGCAAATGTCGCTGGCTTCGCGTATTTCGCGGATTAGTTCGATCAGGCGCTTGCGGGCTGGCGGGTCCATGCCGTTGGTCGGTTCATCGAGAATCAAAACTTTCGGGCCGTGCGCAATAGCTTGCGCCAGTTTCGCGAGCTGCTTCATGCCGAGAGAATACGTTCCCACGGGACGATAGCGCGCTTCGCCAAGGCCAACATAGACGAAAGCCTCGTGGGCGCGCTCCATCGCTTGATCCGGAGGAAGGCCAGAAATTTCCGCCATGTAACGAACGAAACGAACGCCGGACATTTTTGCGATGAAAGAGTCGTTCTCCGGCATGTAGCCGACGAGTTCGCGAAGAGTCTTGCCGTTCGCGCTCGCATCGAGACCAAGAACGCGGGCGCTGCCTTTGGATGGTTTGTGGAAGCCAAGAAGAGTATTGATGAGCGTGGATTTGCCGGCGCCGTTCGGTCCGAGCAGCCCAATGGCGCGACTCTTCAAAACTCCAGTGAGTCCGTGAAGAATCGTGCGGCCACCGAGCTGGACTTCGAGTCCTTCTAGCTCAATCGTTGGGGGCATCATCTAGAGTGTATTACGGATGAGTGACCGCCGATGTTCCATGCCCGTTCAGAGAGAGCAAATGAGATAACGCCAGGATCGCGGGGTTCAGGTCGAAGAGCTTGCCGCTGCTCGCGATTTCGATCTGGTCGTCCTCGCCGTAAGCGCACATCACGCTCGGCTTGGAGTCCGCGGCGACCTGCTGAAGCAGCGCCAGTTGCTGGGAAGTAAGCTGCGAAGCGAGCGGCTTCAGGATCGGAGCGAGATTCTGATAAACCATCGCGGAGAAGTTTGCCTGGTTGTCGCTGGGAAGCAAGGCCTGGAAGGATGGCGAGCGAGCCAGCGAGGTTCCGCTTGCGTGCGTCTGGAGAGCGTTGAGAAGCAACGCTCGCGATGGAGCCAGGAGCATGTAACCATCCGCGAAAACGTAGTCGTACTCTGTTGTGAGTCCGGGAGCTTGCGGGCGAATCGTATAAAAAGTGCGGCCGCCGACCTGTTCCTGATCCAGTGTCACACCGGGCTGGTTCGCTTTGGCCGAATTCTGATTCAGGGATTGCACCATTTTTTGGATGGCTACCTGTACGGCGCCCGAATTGTTGACTTCCGCGATCACTTTCCAGGATGGCGTCGGAAGAACGGGGCCGTCGAGAGCTATGGTGACTTCTCCGCCGAGAGCGGTCGCCAAATCGTTGCGAATATCGAATCCCAGCTCTGCATTTGCCTGGGCGAGACCTTTGCTGAAATCGGGATCGTTACCGGCGATGCTGAAAACGTCATCGAGCATGAGCGCGGGCTGTTTGGCAACGAAGGAAAATGCCGCGCCGGCATTGGCGGAAACATAGTCCAGGGAACCCACCGGAGCGGGCGCGGCGAGCCAGGAGGCGATGCCGTGCCGGGGGCCATTGAAATTCAGCGTGATGCGGTTGTCGCCATTGCCGGGAGCCTCGCCGCGTGTGGCGATCAAGTACTGCATATTGTCAAAGCCACTGTTCATGAAGGGCTTTGATTGCGCTTGAGAGCTGTTTTGGTGAGCCGCGCTGATGATCTGGCCCAGGTTCGCTGCAACAACAATTTCCGTGCCGCGGCTGTAGACACCGGCGATTTTCTTGCCGAAGTCCGTGCCGGCGAAGAGGCTCGTCCCAGCGTTGAGCTGCGCGTTCACGCGCTGAACGGAACCCGCGTCGCCGCCAATCACGAGCATGTTCTGGCGCACCAGCATCATCATGCCGTGCGTGTTGGCTCCGAGGGAGGGAAGCGTGTCCGGCGTTAGAACGTTTACATTCGAGTGGCCTTCCGAATTCGTCGCCGCCGCAACCTGACTCTGCAAAAAGCTTTGAATGCCGCCCTGCCGCACTTCCGCGAGCAGAACAGGTCCGCCCTGGTTGGCAGCCGCAGGCGCTTCCATCGTCAACACGACTTCATCGCCCAAATACTGGCTGAGCGTTTGAATCTTCTGGATGAGTTCGTCGGGAGTCGGATGCTGGTTTGCCGAGTTCGACTTGTTCCACCACTGCTGCAAAACCGGGCTCTGCGACAATTCCTGCTGAAAGATCTGGTTGGCTTGTTGCAGGGCGTCGCCGAAATTCGGGACGCCGACATAGAGCACCGTGTCCGCGGGCAGCAAAGGAAGAATGTTGCTCTGGTAGCGAGCGCCGGGAAGCTGAATTTGATTGAACTGCGCGCGGAGTCTCGAAAATTCCGCAAGCAGCTCCAGGTCGTGATCCTTGTCGGAGCTCCAGGCGATTTCGTCCTGCACGGGGACCACACCGACGCTTTGCGTTGTCGCAAGCACGTCGCCGGAGTGCAAAATGGACTCCGCGCCCTCATGCTTGACATGAACTTCGCCTTCAATAACACCCACTCGCGAGCCTTTTGTGCCGGCATTGACGGAAAAGACTGTGCCGGTGACGGCCACGTTGCAATCGGGAGCGCTGACGTAGAGGTGGCCGGTATGGCGCTTCGCAGCTTGCACGATGATGATGCCCTGGTCGAGGTGGATGGTCGTGTCGCGGCGATTGGCATGGACCGAGAACTCGGCGCGCTGATTCATTTCCACTTTGGAGCCGTCGAAAAGAACGACCTTGGCGTGAGAATTTGCGGCGGTCCGGATGAATTCGCCTTCGCCGATTTGGTCGCCGGTTTTTAGCGCTCGCTCACCGGCCCAATCAACGCGATAAGCTTGCCCTTCGATGGAATCAACCCGGGCTCGTGTTCCAGGAAGAGGTGCGAGGTACCACTTGTAAGCAGCCCAGCTAACGGCGCCCACCAGGATTAATGAGGCGGCCGCGAGAGACATTCGAGCGAAGCTCCACTGGAAGCCGCGCGAGGCAGGCTCCATGTGCCATTTTTCGGCGGACGCACCATCGACAACGCGGCCATGCGCATACGAGCGGCACGAGATACATTCGCGGAGATGGTCTTCGACGATCAACGCGCGCGCTGGGGCGAGTTCGTGCTTGTGATACGCCGGGAGTTGGGCGCGAATATCCGCGCAGCCGCGAATGGGCTGAAGCGCGCCGCTGGCGATGGGATCGCCCTCGCCGGATTGCAGCCGTTCCCACACGCGCTCGGCCGAAGCGGAGAGGGCCTTTTCGTCAAGTTCTTGTCCCCGGAATTCGGAAATTACGCGATCCAGTTCAGAGTTCTTCTTCGACCAAAACCAGCTCATGATGCGCCTCTCATAAATCCACAAAGATCTTTCTTTAATTTTGCCCGGACTCGATGCAGCGTGACCGCGACGACGGCTTGCGAGGTGTTCATGGACTTGGCGATTTCCGGGTTGTCCAGGCCTTCGATGTAGCGCAGGACAAACATTTCGGCGGTCCGAGGGCTCAGTTCGGCGAGGGCGCGGCGAAGCCAGTTACGAATTTCCAGGGAGGAGTGGGTTCGTTCCGGGGAGACTGTGGAATTGGAGAGTGAGACCGGCAAGGCTTCATCCTCCAAGGGCACATCTTCGCGATTGCCCCGCGATCGGATTAAATCCAGAGCACCGTTCACCGCGGCCCGTTGTAGATAGCCTTCTAAATAAGTGATACGGCTGCGATCAATGCCCGTGCGGGCCAATCGCAAAAACACGGATTGCGCGACATCTTCCGCATCCGAAACGCTTCCCGTTACGCGGTAGGCAGCCTTGAGGACGCGTGCATGATGCGCCCGAAAAACTTCCTCAAGTTCTGCCGCTGCCTGGGTGACCATAAGAGGTTCTATCGCGGCCGCCAACTGTTCCCTCCTCGGCTCTTCAGTAACCTAGACGCGATAGCGAGGGACTTCTTAACACACAGTTTACACTTCATTCCAGGCGGGTGGGCCTAGGGTGCCTGCATTAAGCACTGTCACCCGCCTTAGCGATGGGCGGCCCAAATGCCAGGTGCGCGACCCTCATCGGAACTCCGCGAGACACGAAAATATTCTTAATTTGTTCGCTGTACATTGGTACGGAAACTCTCTCGCCGAGGATTACACAACTATTACAGAATGCCGCCGCGCTGCATGCTACGTTGGGATTCATGGGCCTCTTACAAAGAGACAAGACATTTTCTGAGCCGGTCAACTGGACCACCTCTTCCTTCATGCTTGCGTTTCATGTCGGCGCGGTCGTTGCGCTGTTCTTTTTTACCTGGAAAGCGTTGGTGCTTTCTCTTTTTCTTTGGTGGGTGACCGGAAGCCTAGGCATCGGCATGGGTTACCACCGCTTGCTCACGCATCGCGGCTTTAAGACGCCGAAATGGATGGAGTATTTTCTGACCATCTGCGGCACTCTGGCCCTGGAAGGCGGACCGATGGCGTGGGTGGGCACGCATCGCGTCCATCACCAGAACACGGACAAAGAAGGCGATCCGCACTCGCCGCGCGATGGCGGATTGTGGGCTCACATGGGCTGGATTCTGACCGGTAAGGCCATGCACAACAGCGTGACCGAGCTTTTGCCCTACATTCCCGATCTCCGCAAGGACCGCTTTCATGTCTGGATCACGAAATGGCATTGGGTTCCTCTCACTGTGCTGGGTGCCGCGCTTCTTGCCATTGGCGGCTGGCCCTTCCTATTCTGGGGAATCTTTCTGCGAACCACAGTCGGTTTGCATGCCACCTGGCTTGTAAATTCCGCGACGCACATGTGGGGCTCTCGGCGGTTCATGACGGACGATACCTCGAAGAACAGTTTTTGGGTCGCCGTGCTCACGTTTGGCGAGGGCTGGCACAACAATCATCACGCTGTTCCGCAAGCAGCGCGCCACGGTATCGCCTGGTATGAAATTGACGTGAACTGGTATGGCATCTGCGCGATGCGCGCCGTTGGACTTGCCTGGGACATCAAGCGACACAAACTCGGGCAGCCGGAAAAGGCCAGAGAGAACCACATTGCCGTGCCGCCTCAAGTTGCGCCGGCGGAAGCTCCAGTACCTCAATTCAGCGGCGACTAACCATCGCGTCCACGGAATAGTTGCGGCAGGTTCCAAACGGTCCGCGCCACTTTTTCTACCTTATGGCGCTGGCTCAGCACTGTCGTAAACTAGTAGGCCATGCGCATCACGCGCCGCACCAAAGCAATAGCGTTTTTTATCACCCTTGGCGTTTGCCTTGTCGCCCTCACGATCTTTCTGAACGTGAGTTGGATCATTTTTCACTGGCGCCAGGTAGTTCCCTTGGTGCTTGGCATCATCTTTTTTGGGTTGCTCATCGCCGGGCTGGTGGTCAACACCATCTTTCTTGTTCGCGAGATTCGGCGCAATGAGCAGCACGACAGTTTCCTAAACGCCGTCACCCACGAACTAAAAACGCCGATCGCATCCATTCGCCTGTATCTCGAAACGCTGGCAAGCCGTAACCTGGATGAAGCAAAGCGCCGCGAATTTTACCGCATCATGCTGGAGGACACGGACCGGCTGCTCGGAACCGTCGAGCAAGTGCTAAAAGCCGGGGAACTTCGCCACGCGAGCGAGCGCCAAAACTGGCAGGAAGTCCAATTTTCCAACATCGTGCGCGAAGTGTTGGCGCTCACGCGAGTGCGCCATAATCTTTCACAGGATGCCTTGCGCTCTGGTGGCGAGCCGGCGGAGGAAATCACCGTCCTGGGCAATCCGGAAGAACTTCGAACCGCGGTTTTCAATCTGCTCGACAATGCCATCAAATATTCCGGCGCAAAGAAAAACATCGTTGTGAATTTGCTCACGCCGGATATCGACAGCGTGGTTCTTCGCGTGCACGACGAAGGCATCGGCATCCCTCACAATGAACTGAAGCGAATCTTCAAGCGCTTCTATCGCGCATCCAATTCCAAAACGGATCAGGTGAAAGGCACCGGCCTCGGGTTGTTCATCGTGCGCTCAATCGCCCGCCGCTACGGGGGTGACGCCTCTGCCGAGAGCCCAGGGGAAGGTCAGGGCAGTACTTTTACTATCCGTCTCCCACGGGTTTACCACGCTTGAGCCGCATTCTTATTGTCGAAGACGAGGCGCATCTGGCAGAGGGGCTCCGCTTCAATCTTGAGGCGGAAGGCCACGCCATAGAAATTGCGGATAGCGGCGAGGAAGCGCTCCAGCGACTGGTGAAAGACCGCGAAAACTTCGACGCGCTCGTTCTGGACGTCATGCTTCCGGGAAAAGACGGATTTTTTGTGGCCCGCGAGTTGCGCAAAGCGGAAAACTATACTCCGTTGCTCATGCTCACGGCGCGCGCCCGCCCCGAGGACGTTTTGAAAGGATTCGAATCCGGCGCCGATGACTACCTGCCAAAGCCTTTCAATCTCGCCATTCTGATTGCGCGAGTCGAGAGCCTCTTACGCCGCAAAAATTGGCAGAGTGCTTCCGAAACTGGCCCAGCAAAAGAACCTGAGCCAATTGCAGACGCACCACAGCCATTCCGCTTCGATGACAAGATCGTCGACTTTCAGAATTTGCAGTTGCGCGTAGGCAAGCAAGTCATCCCGCTGACCATGATGGAATCGGATTTGCTCTGCTTTCTAATCAAAAACAGCGGACGCCCTGTCTCTCGCAAGCAAATCCTGCAAGAGGTGTGGGATTTGCACGAGGACACGGACACGCGGGCTATCGATAATTTCGTAGTGCGTTTGCGCCGCTATATTGAAGACGAGCCTTCCAAGCCGCGTTATTTGCTCACCGTTCGAGGGGTGGGCTACCGCTTCGATGCAAACCCGAGCAAAAGCAAAAAGAGTTAGGCAGCCCAAGAGTTAGGCAGGTGTCAGCGTGCATCGGTCCGCTGCTTTGCCCGCACTAAGATTCAGCAACTCGCGCGATGGTCTCAAGCCCACCAGGCCGCGCCAGGCTGTTCGCTAATGACAATCTCGTTCAGGAATTCCGCCGCTTTGCGAAGTCCCTCGCCCGCCGACATCAAGCCGTCCTCATGTTCGATGGATAGCGTCCCGTCGTAGCCAAACATTCTTAGAGTGGATATAAACTCCTTCCACCAAGCCGCGCTATGCCCGTATCCGCAGGTGCGAAACACCCACGAGCGGTTGCGCACATCGGAATAGTGATTGGTGTCTAAAACTCCTCGCAGCGGCAGGTTGGCATCATAAATCTGCGTATCTTTCGCGTGCACATGAAAAATCGAATCGCCGAGCACGCGAATCGCCTGCACCGGATCGATACCTTGCCAGAACATGTGGCTGGGATCGTAATTGCAGCCAATCTGCGGCCCGGCAATCGCACGCAATCGGAGTAGTGTCTCCGGGTTGTAGACGACAAAACCCGGATGCATCTCGACGGCAATTTTGACGCCGTGGTCGGCCGCAAATTTCGCATGTTCCTTCCAGTAAGGAGCCACCACGTCGTCCCACTGCCACTTGAGAATCTCCAGATAATCGGGAGGCCACGGACACGTCACCCAGTTCGGTTTTTTCGCTATTGGCGAATCCCCGGGACATCCGCTGAAATCTACAACAACAGGTATGCCCAATTTCTCCGCTAGCAAAATGGTCTGCCGGCTCACGTCGCGGTGCTGCCGGGCGTGCGCCGGATCCGGATGCAGCGCGTTGCCATGGCAACTCAACGCGCTCACTTGAAATCCCGCGTCGTCCAATTTTTTCTTGAACTCCGCCAGCTTCGCGGGCTCATCCAGCATGGACAGCTTGCAATGCGCGTCCCCCGGATAGTTGCCAGTCCCCAATTCCACTGTTCGAATGTTAAGCGCAGCAATCTTTTGCAAAGCAGTTTCCAGCGGCAAGTCCGCCAGCAGAACAGAAAACACGCCAATTTTCATGGAACTCAGCTCCCGGAAAAAAAAGGATTCGCCCCCAGACGATACCAGACTTTTTGACGAATCGTGTAAACACAGAATGCCGGTTAGCCCGTCATCACACTTCATCGCGAATTGACCCAGCCGAAGCTCGTCAACCAATTAGATTCGCCCTCACTACTTTATTCACTTGCGTTAATACTCTATATTAAGTAAGGTTAATTCTACGAACGGTCCAAGTGAACGAGACCGGAGCAATAACCATGCTGCGTTCGGTTCTTTCGATATTTGTTATTGTCGGCTGGTTTCATTTTCTGTTGCCCAAAGTCACCTTCTCCCAGGGTGAAACTACCAGCGCGATTGTCGGCCAAGTGAGCGATGCCAGCGGCGCGGCGGTTCCTAATGCTACGGTCACAATCACGAATGAGGAAACTGGGCAGAAGCGCAGCGCGAAAACCGACGACTCCGGCCGATTCAACTTTCCGCAACTGAAGCCGGGTCCTTATGCGGTCAACGTGGAAGCGGAGGGTTTTGAATCGCAGAAAAATTACGGGGTGACTTCGGCGCTGGGCCAGAAGCAAACGGTCGATTTCCTTCTTAAGATTGCGCGGTCCAATCAGAGCGTGGAAATCAGCAGCGAAGCACCGATCCTCAACCCGGAAAATGCGAATACTTCCACCACTCTGAATGCGCACGCGCTGGAAGACCTTCCCAATCCTGGCGGTGACCTAACCTACCCGCTGCAGTTTGCGGCAGGCGCCTTGATCAACACGGCCGGAAGCAGCAATGATTTTGTGGGCGGATCGAATGGGTACGGCAATGTGGAGTTTAATGGGCTGCCTGCTCTCTCGAACGGTTACATCGTCGACGGCTTGGAAACGAATGATCCGCTGACGAATCTGAACAGCGGCCTCTCGACAAACCTAGTCCTTGGATTGAATTCCATTTCGGAAGCGACGGTCAACACGCTGTCTTATACCGTGGACGAAGGGCGCTATGGGGCCTCGCAAGTCAACTACGTTACAAAATCGGGCTCGAAACAGTTTCACGGGAACTTGTATGAGCTGTGGAACGGTTCGAAGTTCAACGCCGCCGACTATTTCACGAATTCCACACCTGGAAACGCAAAACCGCGATCGACGGTAAACCATTTCGGGGGCAGTGTGGGTGGGCCGGTGGCCCGCGACAAGCTGTTTTTCTTCTTCGATAGCGAGTGGGTTCGGATTGCACTGCCCATTGTTACGGCCACTACTGTCCCAACCGCGGCGTTCCAGAACTACGTTTTACAGCAACTCCCTTTGGGAGGCACCGATTCCATCACGGGGTCGGTCTATCAGCCATCACTGCAATCCGTGCCGTTCTATCAGAAAATGTTCTCGCTGTACGGAAATACGAGCGGAACGCCGCTCGCGGTGCTTGGCTGTCCGTTCGATGTTGGTGGAGTTGCGGCGGCGATGCCAAATGACGGAAATGGCTGCGCTAATCGGCAAAGCGTTTCGCATTCGAGCGACGACCATGAACAGGTGCAGACGGCTCGAATCGATTACAACATCAATGAAAAGAACACCACCTGGTATCGCTTTCAGGCGGACACCGGGCTGCAAGCGGCCTACACCGATCCCATCAACCCTTTGTTCGATGCGGTTTCCCCTCAGCCGCTCTACTCCTTCGCCGCGGGCTATACGCACGTTTTTTCACAGAATGTGGTGAACTACTTCAATCCGGCATTTTCGTGGTACGAAAGTGTCTTCGGGCCAGCGGATTTGCAGAAGACACTTTCCGCGTTGCCCATTGTCTTGCAAGGCAGCGGAGCAAATGCCCCGTTCACAACCCTCGGCGGGCTCGACAATACGTGGGTTCAGGGAAGACGCGCTTCCCGGTTCTTCATCAATGACAACCTGGCTTGGAGCCATGGAGCGCATGAGTTGCGGTTTGGCACCAACATACGAATCCTGCGCCTGAACGATTATGATTTCGGCGAGGGCTTGGTCCCGACGGTGACCTACACCACACTGCCGCAATTCATTTATGGGGTGGCGTCCACGGCGTCGGAAACTTTTGCGACTTCGGCCAACCAACCCTTCGACTTCCTGAATCTCGACTTGTACGCGCAGGACACTTGGAAATTGACGAAGAAGCTGACGTGGACCTTTGGGATTCGGGACACGTTGAACTCCAACCCATTGAATCCGCATGAAGAAATCGCGCGACTGTACGGCTCTTTTGATTCCATTTCGCACAATGTGAATCTGCCGCTGAACGCGGCGATCCAAACCCATCTTGGCAATGTATTTTCCTCTACGCCATGGGCCATCCTGCAGCCCAGAACGGCCATCGCCTGGCAGTTTGAACCTAAGACCGTGCTGCGTGCGGGGTTCGGGATTTTCAGTGACATCCTGCCCGGCAGCGTGGCCGACGAAGTGGGCTTCAACCCACCCTATGTGAAAACATTTCAGGGCGGGCTTCTTGGATCAGTGGGCGGCACAGCCATCGCACCAGGAGTGCCGAATAGTGCGATTGATGATACGGGGGCTGCCAATCATACGTTCAGTTCCGGATTTGCGTCGGGCGAGCTTTCCTGCGCGTCGGCACAAGCTAATCCCGCAACGTGCCTCCCTCCGGTGGCCATCACGGCGGTGCCAAATGGGGAACTTCACGCGCCGTATTTCATGGAGTGGAGTCTCGGCCTGGAACAACAGTTGGGATCGACGGGAAGCATTCGTGCCCAATACGTTGGAACGCGTGCGCTGAACCAGCCTTATCTGACGCAAGTGAACGGTTATCAGACGGTCTGCTCAGGGTGCTTTGCGCCCTTTCCCTATGAAGAACCTACCGACCCTCGATTCGGGGCTGTCACGCAATTATCTACCGGTGCAAACAGTCACTACGACGGATTGCAAATGACCGCGATGAAGCGGCTGGGCCACGGCTTGATGGGACAGATCAATTACACCTGGAGCCGCTGCATGGATACGGTCTCGAACGGCGGATTCCTGCAATTCTCGTCGGGAGGGATCTTGTCGCCCCTGCCGGGAGATCTGGCTCGTGACTACGGTCCTTGCGATTATGACATCCGCAACAGTCTCAACGCTCAGTATGTTTATCAGTTGCCGTTGAAGGTTCGAAACCGGACTCTCGGCTACGCACTGAACGGCTGGCAAGTATCGGGGACCTTGTTTTGGCATAGCGGGGTTCCGTTCTCGGTGTTGAGCATGCCTTATTCGGCAAATGGAAATGGGATCGTGAACGGCAGTGGACCACAGTTCGCAAGTGTTGTTCCCGGCGTGCCGCTCTATGAACATCATCCGATTCCGGGCGTCACACAACCGGGCACAGTGCAATGGCTCAATCCGAATGCATTTGTCTCGACCGTTGACCCGAGCACTGGTAAGTGTTTTGACCCCAGCAACCCGAACAATCTGAATCCCGACACTCCCGAGAATTGTCAGTTCGGAGCACTCGGCCGCAACGCCCTGCGTGGCCCCGATTTCACCTGGAGTGACTTCTACCTCACAAAGTGGTTTCCCTTGACCGAGCGTGTGAAGATGCGCTTTGACACACAGTTCTTCAATGTCTTCAACCATCCAAATTTCGCGCTTCCGAGTAGGGTGCTGGCCGGCATTCCGGGAAAGCCCTCTACGCAGACTGGGTTTGGAGCGCTGACTTCAGCGACATCCCCGCCGACCGGCTTGCTTGGCGTAGGTTTGGGCGGTGACAGCACGCCCCGCATGATCGCATTTCAATTGCGGCTGGAGTTCTAGGCTCGCATTTCAATCAAAGAGGTGGAATCAGAAGAGCCATGAGGAGTGGATCGCTTGGCCTCTGTTGTCAGTCAACGAGGAGCGCGTTGTACGTGCTCCTGCCTCCATACAGAACAACTCCATGTGCAATACCTTACAGCATTGCAGATTCGACATTTCTATACTGGCACAAGGGAGACGCGCTGACTTCGTTTGCGCAAATCTCGAATGTTGCTTCACAGAGCAAGTCGTCGGATCGCAGATCTTAGAGATTGAGCGTAGTTGACCTGATGGAACTCTCCGAAGCGGAAGGTCATTAGGCAGAAGGAACCACGATGCGTTTTATCTTGTCTATTCGTTCGTTGTTGTTCGCTTTGGTGTTGCTAGCCATCTCGGCGGCTTCGTCCGCCCAAGTTGGTTTTGGCGTATCGATCAGGATTGCCCCGCCCGAATTACCGGTCTATGACCAGCCTATCTGCCCCGAAGATGGCTATCTCTGGACTCCTGGCTATTGGTCTTACGGTGACGACGATTATTTTTGGGTTCCTGGCACGTGGGTCATGGCTCCCGAACCCGGCTATCTCTGGACTCCTGGCTACTGGGGTTGGGGCGACAACGCGTACCTCTTCCACGAAGGGTACTGGGGAACAGAAGTAGGCTTCTACGGCGGAATCAGTTATGGGTTTGGTTATTTTGGCAACGGTTACGATGGCGGCCGCTGGGACAATGGGCACTTCTTCTACAACCAATCGTATAGCCATGTGAACGTCAGCATCAACCGGAACGTTTACAACACGAGAATAGAGAACACCACAGTCGTCAATCGTGTCAGCTTCAACGGCGGCACCGGCGGCGTAAACGTGCGTGCCACTGCACAGCAAGAAGCTTTCGCAAACGAAAAGCACATGGCACCCGTCGCGGCGCAGACCGAGCATGTCCAAGCCGCTCGCGCCAATCCTGAGCTACGCGCCTCCGCCAACCATGGCAAACCGCCCATCGCGGCCACGTCCAAGCCAGGCGCCTTTAAAGAAAGCGGCGCAGTAGCCGCCAAAGAAGGTGGCGCAGTTCACACCGCCCCTGCTGCAGCAGAAAACAATTCCCGTTCTGCCGCCGACACGAATCGTCCGAGCGCCGTAGTCCATGCTAAGGATATTCAGCCAGCGGAACGTGCCGCCGCTCCCAGCACTGGCAATCCGAAGACAGACAAGAAGTATCAGCAGCAACAGGACAAGCTCCAAGCGCAGCAGGCTAAGGAACGCCAGACACTGCAAACAAAACAAGAACAGGATCATCAGCGCCTGCCGCAAAAACCGGCCAATGAGGCGAAGCAACAGCCGCTCGAGCAGAAGCATCAGCAGCAGACGGAACAACTGGCGCAAAAACACACGCAGCAGCAACAACAGTTGCAGCAACGCCAGCAACCAACCCACCAGACCGCTGCGCCAAAGCCAGCAGAAAAAGGCAAGCCAGCCGTCTAGATCGAGCCGCACGTAACCCGGCTGGTCGAATTCGAATCGGCCAGCCGGATGGACGTGCCCGCGTATGGGTGTGGCGTGCAAGCGCGGCCATACGCCAGAATTTCTGGGTCCAGGAAGAACGCTGATCCAGACAATTTCCGCCTCCTCCCTCGACCTTCCCGAACGCAACTCTGCAATGATATTTGGAAATTGAGTGGTCCATTGGGTTCTAGGAGATTATTTGCATGGCAGCAGCTCACAGGTAGCCAGACTATTCGATTTCTGGACAGCTTTTGTTCAAGGCCACGAAGCACTTGGAAGGGATGCTCTCACAGAGTAGTCGCGTCGCGCGACTCAATACAGTACATAAGCTTCCTAGCAGCGGCCCTCAACAAGTCCCGCACGTGCTGCCGGACAAGCGTTCGGCAAGATGGCACTTGTCCTGTGAGTGCATTCCAAGCTGGCCGAGACGCGACCACCTTATCGGAATGCGAACTAGACCTGGGGAAAACGAATCTTCAGCTTATAGCAAAGGAAGAGAACAAGGATCGCGCCTAGCGTGGAAAAGATCAGGCCGGCCGGATGATATCGTTCGCTTTTGGGACGTGAAAACATGTGAGTAACCGCGCCGCCGAGGATCGATCCGATGATGCCAAGCACGATCGTCCAAAACATCGTCATGTGCTCGTGCATGACTGATTTCGCGATAACTCCCGAGATTAGACCGATGAAAAGGTACCAGATTAAGTGAAACATACTTTTTCCTCCATCTCTTGGTGGCTCCTCCGAAACGAACTCTGCGCAGTTATTTCGAAGGTGCGACTTCCAGCTGATTACTCACGTTTTCTTGTCCGGCCACGCTTACTGCCTTGGCCCCCAGGTTGCCTTTCTCCTGTTCAGACCACACGGGCCCGCGGAGTGTAACTTTGCCGTCTTGCATGAAGATTGCGATGTTGCGTCCGTACCTCGAGAGACTCCTGTCGTGATGGATCGATTTCCGGATTTTCTGGGTGATGGCGCGATCCGATGGATTCATCTTCTGTTGATCCGCGGTAGGGCCCGTCCGATCCTCGTCTATCTTGGCGCTTTCTGACGCCGGATGCTGCGCATCAGGATGTCGCGGGGCTAGCGCGGCCAACAGTGACGTGCTGAGTGCGAGCAACCCCAAGGCCAGAAGATATCGTTTATACTTGAGATCGACTCCATTCATTTCTGTCCCAACGTTTTAAATGTCCGAAAAAAGCGAATAGCTATCCGGGCGTGCGGCTAGAAGTTCGACCTTTCTCGCTGACGATCTGCCGGAACTTTAACGCCGAGTAGTCCCTGCCGGCACGGCTTTGTTACAACGATAGGAGACGGCCGAAGAAAGACCTATAGCGCTGCAGGGCCAGACGGAGATCCTCGGTCGAGACATTATCGCCCCGGTCCCATTGGCCTTCGAGTCTCGCTCTTTCCGCTGCGAACATCTCCGCCAATCGTTTCATCGTCAAGGCCACAAGACCGTCCGCCTGCTCCACTACCTGGCGTGGCTCATCCACAAAGTTGACCTGGATCGCGTCCCACTGGCCCCGGAAATCTGTCACTTCTTCGGAGGAAAAGAGCGGCACCGCCTGTTTGTCCAGAGCCACGGCGGTTGCGGCCCCGGCCGATGAACCGCCGCTAACGCCGAAGCTTGAAGCAACAACGGTCCGTACCTCAGGCCGTGCGCTGGCGCCGGCCAGAGTCGCCGTCGTCAGCTCTACATCCGTATCTTCTTCTCTGCCCTTTTTTGTTTCGTCCAATGTATTTCCTCCCCACTTTTTTAGTATTTCGCAAGGCCCGCCAAATCTCTTAACTCGGAACCGAAATCTACACTCCTGCCGCCTTCGCGCGAGCCAACTCGGGTTCACTGACTAGCTCATCAAATAACGTCCGGTAATGAATCATGGCCTGTCGCAAATCCTCCGTACTGGCCAAGCCGCTTGCATGACGAACCGCTATTTCGTGCGCGGCTCGGTAATTTTCCACGACCAGGGGATGGTCCACGGAGATATCCGCCGAGCGCTGCTCGAATTCGCTTACCGAGTAACCGCGCGTGGACATCACGTCGCCAAGCAGTTGGTCTGCTTGGGTAACCGATTTATTCGGGTCGTCAACAAATTCCGCCTGCACTTTGCGCCAGGAAGCGAGGTAGCGCTCTCGATCGCTGGCTGCCAGCGGCCGAATAGCAAATCCTTTGACACGCTTTTCTCGTTTTTCGAGCCCGGCTTCTGCTTTCCGCCGGCCTCCGCTTTCTTCGACGGCGCGCGCATATTCCGGTCCGAATCGAGTCTGCAGTCTTTCGGTCTTATGCTTCTTCAGAAATATCGCTGCGGCGATACCCACAATTCCTATGAGAATCAAGCCGATGATAACGACGAGTGTAAATGTGCTCATTCCGGGCTCCTTCTAACTGTTTCTCGCATCCAGGGATGTCCAGGATGGTATGACTCCTCAAAATCCCCGATGAGATGACGCGGAAACGAGCACACATCTCCTCATCGCGAATTCCGAACGCAGAATCTGTCTCTTAAACGCTGACCCTTCTCCCGGAGACAAAATGCAAAATCAGGAGAATGATGCCGACGACAAGCAATATGTGGAATAAACCAGTGGATACGTGAAATGCGAAAAGTCCCAGCAACCAGCAAATGATCAAAATCGCTGCAATAAACGCTAACATGTTTTCATCTCCTCACATCCACGCGCGAACTAGGTGCTATCCACGGCCCCGCACAGAGTCCGAGCCAAAGTCCTGTAGAGATTCCTGCAGACTTAATTTGCGCGTCACAGGCAGAAATATCTGTTCACTTAAAGACACTCCAGGACTTGGTTTCGTTTCAGACGGGAATTTGGAAAACGACGAAACGATGAGAAGGGGCGAGACGAAACCAGCCCAATTCTCCCTAGGAAAGAGGCGTCATTTGCCGAGATGACTGATGATTGGTAGAGAGGGACCAGAGATAAAAGCGGGCGTCACATCGCTCGCAACGAAATGGCCGGATGAAAATCAAGATAAGTATTGTTTTCTCCACGATTCCTCTGCGTCGGGACTGGTGGATCCTTGAACTTTCGCACTCCGGGCAACTCTTCATAAATTCTCTCCGCGCAGCTTCTAATCAAACTGGCGAACTGATTTTCTATCAGACGCAAAGGAGTCCTCTGTTCCGTCTTGAACAACGGCCTTCAAATATTTGCCTCACTTTTGGGGTGTTCAAAACGGTACAGACTCCATTCTCGCATCGGCATACTTTGAAGCAGAACGGGGTCGACCTCTCAGCAGTTCACATGAATTTGTGTGAGCGGCCTCGGTGGATGATTTGTGTCTCCATGTCAAACGCGACGCAGAACGATGGGTCTCTCGATCTAGCAAGTTTAAGGACGGAGACTAAGCTTGGTCACCGGCGACGCCTCCTCCGCGTCCTTTTCGTCCATCGCGATGCGGAGATCGTAAATAACTGCCTGGAAGAGCTGAAAAAAGCGCAATTCACTGTGAGCGCCGATTTCGTTTTGAATTTGGAGCAATGTGGCGAGCGATTGCGTTCCCAAACTTACGATGTGGTGGTTGCCGGATACCCCTTTCCGAGCTTGAAAGGATCCGAGGCCCTGCAAGTCCTCCATAAAGAATTGCAGGAAACTCCTTTATTGTTTGTCGCCAGCGCCTTGCGAAAGGAGTCTATTGCGCAACTCGCGGCGGACGGTGCCTTCGACTACGTCGAACGCGACCATGTCACGCAATTGCCGATGGCAGTTCGCCAAGCGCTAAACGAAAAGAAACTCTGAGAGGAGTTGGAAGATGCGCGGAAAACCTTGCGGCATTCCCAATCGCAATATCGCGCGCCGCTGGACAATCCTGCCTGTGGAATACTCTCCTGTAACGCGGCGGTCGAGACCATGGCCGTTAATCAGGCTTTTGCCAGCATGCTTGGTTACGAAAGCAACGAGGAACTCCGGGCTGCGAAGCCTTCGAGCGATCTACTTTCGAGTTTAGGAAAAGGATCATCTCTGGCGGGGCACACCGCCGAGGCAAGACGAATCGATCCGGTTGAAATCGAATGGAAGCGAAAAGACGGAACGAGTGTGAAAGCGAGGCTCAGCGGTCGCAGAGTCTACGACGACCGTGGCAGATCCTGAAAGACTGCTGCCGATCCATAGACCCCGAGGCGCGCCATGGCGGCGATGAGTTTGCAATCGCGCAGCCCGAAACATAGCTGATGCCACGTTGGCGCAGCGGGTCTGCGATCTTCTTACGCGAGAAGCCGAAGCGCCGGCACTTTCGTTGAGCGTTGGAATGGCCAATCATCCGAAGGATGCCGAAGCGATCGGAACCCTGCTTTATGCAGCAGACAGAGCGCTCCAGGCGATGAAGGACAAAAAAACCACACTCACTCCGGCTAGACAAACAGCGCTCCAGGCAGTGGACGACCGAAAAAGAAAGGAATCCAATGGGTGAACATCGTTTCCGACAAAGTGAAAGACGGCTGGCTATGATGCTGCCTCACGATTCCGAGGGCCGAATTCATTACATGCTTGAGGCGGAGGATAAAATCCTTCGCTCGATTTCTGCGCGAGTGCCACTTCCGAAAATCCTGAATGAAATTTGTACTGCTCTCGATTGCCAGATCGGCAACATGGTTTCTCTCATTTCTCTGACTGAGGGTGATATGGCAAATACCGCGGAAACTGCGCGCCACGCAGCACTCTTTGGGCTGCATATTTTCTTTTCCGCAGGCATCTTTAGTGCGGGCGGTGAGGAACTCGGCTCATTGGAGATGTACTGTTGCCCCGCGCGCGACGCCTCTAGCAACGAACTTCAGCTGATTGGAAGGGCCGCATGCCTGGCTGCCATTGCGATGGAATGCGACACTAAGGCCGGTAATGAAACCAACCACCGTATTCCGGCAGACGGTTCGGCACGCGGAAGCGCCGTTAAATGGCCGATTTCGCAGAACTAGTCTTCAAGGAAGCAGGATTGCAATCGGTTTGCAAAATCCGTGCCGATGCATTTCAACCAGGCCATCGTAAAGACGATAGTTCGCATCATTCGTGCAGGACAACGCTCAACAGAGAAGTATTGATCTGAAGACCGCCGTTGTACTTGATGAAACCAAGCTTTCTGAATTTGTTCATAAAAAAATTGACGCGCGACCGTGTGGTGCCAATCATTTCCGCCAGCGTTTCCTGCGATATGGCGGGCAGAACGGCATGAGGCGAATCCTCTTTGCCGTAGCGGGCCAGAAGTAGCAGGGTGCGAGCGAGCCGTTTTTCGCTCGAGTTAAAAAGCTGATCGATCAAGTCCTCTTCGATACGAATGTTCCGGGCCAGCATGAACGCTATGAATTTGTCCGAGAGATCCTGCTGCTCGTGAAGAACTCTGAACATTTCATTCTTCTGGATGAGTAGCGCGGTAACCGGCGAAACTGCGGTGGCCGTCCCCATCCGGAAGGACTGACCGGCCAGGCAGCCCTCACCAAAGAAGTCGCCTGGGCCCAGTGTGGCGACGACCGCCTCTCTACCGCCTTCACTTACGACAGAGAGCCTGACAATGCCCTTCTGCAAATAGATTACGTTCGTGGCGGCGTCGCCCTGTGCGTACACAACCTCAGCCTCGTTGAACTCCTTCATCTTTTTTGCCACACCGGTCGTCTCCAGAAATGCCTGGGCATCGAAATCGCTTTTTTGATTAGAGATAGTTCTGGGCTTCTTGTTTTTTGGATTCATGATTAGTTTAAAGACCTCACCTTGGCAATCGTGCGGGGCTCAAGAATAGGTCGTCTCTCCGCTTCTGGTGGACCTTCGTTGAGCATTTCCTTCTGGATTTCTTCCATCGTTTCGCCAGCCCCAACCGTCCGGATTTGTTCCTCAACAATTTGCTTTACGAATTCCAGAGGCACTTGCTCGAAATGAGTTTTCGAATTGAACATGGGAACTGTTCCCTCATATAGAAGCTAGCAGGACCGAAACCGTACGGGTCAGCTCTTTTCGAATCTTTTGGTAAGCTTTTTGGAAGCCAAATGGAATACGTAGTCGGAACTGAGCATCTTTTCGCGGAGTTGAGGATTCGCCCCCGCCCCACTCTTTTTCTTCGATTCTCCGCTTGACCCGCTTATTTTTTACTTGTAGGACTCGCCACGATGAAATACGATAGCGGTACGTGTATTTAGCGTTTCGGTGCAAGGAAAGGCTTTATGGGGAGTGCCCAGTTGAAAACCGGACCGACTCACTTCAAGACCATGGTGCAAGTGAATGTCCCACAAGGACGGAATGGAAAGCATAAAGTTATTATCACCACTATCCTCAAAGACCTCGACCGTCTAAAAGCCGGCGCCGCAATTAAGGTTCCGTTGGCTGAGTTGGTGGGATCAAAAGAAAAAATTCGCTCTGCTCTGAATCGTGCAACTCGGAAAGCCGGCCGAAAGGTCGCCACCGCCAGCGACGCATCTTTCTTGTACGTCTGGAACGTAACCGAATAACGCCTCCCTCACTCGTTTCCCGCTCGTCCCAAGTACCGCGCACACGCATTTCTGTTCGCAACAATCTTCGAGACTGTATACAAGAGAACAGACACGCGTCTCGCCGAAGTCCAAGATTGTAGTGCGGCAAAAGTATTGTGGTGTTGGCCAGTCTATTTTCTTCGGTGTTATCTCCGGGACCCGCACAAGTGCTGAGGAACTCGAACAACACATGAACGGCACCGCCCTCCGCGAGCAAGGCGCCGTCCTTCGCTGAAGGAAAGTCATTCAACATTGTGTCCGCACGTGGCGGCACATCTGGCAATTCTTGCGTCCGGTGCAGAAGTGTCTTGTAGCACGGACAGAAAGGTAAAAGAACATGCCGCTCATTCAAATTCTATTAACCCTGATCGTCGTGGGTGTTCTGTTGTGGCTGGTGAATCGCTTCATTCCCATGGCGAGCAGCATTAAGTCGATCCTGAATGCCGTTGTGGTTATCGGCGTGGTCCTGTGGCTTCTCGACGTGTTTGGATTGTTCCACTCCCTCTCTCGTATCCATGTCGGGTAGCAATGCCCTGAAGTAAATCGTGCGGCAAGGTAGTGCGGCCACGCATCGGAAGCAACGTTCGCAAATAATGGGTAGTGCCTCTTAGAAGAGCGACACCCATCCGACGCAGTCGCAATGGAAGGAACCAATGAAATCTACAAAAGTAATGAGCACCACCGCCTTTTTCCTGCTTTTCGGAATTGCGGCACCGGCCAACGCACATCAAGAGAAACCGAAAGAAGAGTCCAAAGCCGAGAAGCAGCAAGCTCAAGCGCCAAAAAAACAGGAGCATCCACAACCGCAGACGCAAGCTTCCGGGCATCAACAGGAAGCTAAACCCGAGAAGCAGCAGCTAGCGCGAGCTCCCAAGCAGCAGAACAACTCCGCAAAACAGCCGCAACAAGCGCACGCTTCGAAACAGCAACAGGCTAACTCGGCCTCCCAACCTGACCATGCCAAGGGGCAACAATCGCAGCAGAACAATTCTTCCAAGCAACAACAAGCCCAGACACAAGAGCAACAGCCGCGCCAGCAGCAAGCCAAATCCTCACAAGCTCCCCAGCGCACGCAAGCTGCTATCGCCAGGCAGCGTTCGCAGCCCGCGCTTCGCCTCAGCGCCCGCGGCAGCGGCCGGATTCCTGACGACCGTTTCCGCTCCAATTTTGGCCGTGGGCACGACTTCCACATGGGCAATCCCGTTCTGGTCAGCGGATATTCCCGCTTTCACTACGGCGGCTTCTGGTTTGGGTTCGTTGAGCCTTGGCCCACGGGGTGGTATTACACCGATAACGTCTACATCGATTACGTCGACGGCGGCTATTACATGTACAACCCGTATTATCCGAACACGCGCTTCGCCATCAGCGTCGTGATCTAGCGTCCGCAAGTCTGTGCTTTTGGAAATCAGCCGGCCCGGCGGAGAAATCTTTGAAGGACGAAGTCTCCGCTCGGTCTGCGAACCGAAACGTGTTTGGGATCTTTCCGTTTGAAAGGGAAACAATGCTGGGAACAATCTTAATCATTTTTTTGATTTTGGCTCTCTTTGGTGCACTCCCGCGTTGGAATCACAGCAGAGATTGGGGCTACCGCCCAACCGGCGGTCTCGGCATCGTTCTCGTTGTGGTCGTCATTCTAGTGCTTCTCGGACGCATCTAGGGTTTGCAATTCTTTTCGGCGTGAGGTGAGCGATGGATCAACCCAGGCAGCACGCAATCGCGTTTCTCGAAAAAGAAATCAAGACGTACCTTGCGCTTTCTTTGTTTCTGTCTAAGACAAGGATCAAAGTTGACCTTTTGCTGGGAGAAAAGAAGGTTCTGATCAGTCCGTCTTTCTATAAAGAGCGGATGAAAGAAGCGAAGAAGCTCGTCTATGAACTTAAAAGAACGCAGTAGGGCGCCTCTCCGGAAAATGGGGAGCAGCATCGGCCGGCGTCTATGGGCCATCGGCGCGGCATAGCGTTTTTCACGTTGCACTTGAGCGCCCACGGTTCGCCCGCATCCTCGCGGCTCTGCCAGCGTGGGAAAACGCTTGAGAAGAAGCAGGCTGATCTCGGTAGTCCACGGCAGACGCCTAAATAAGGCCACTAGGCCAAGGAGATTCTGTGAGCAGAATCAACATCATTAAATATACCTCCGGGCTGGTGGTCACGATCGCAGGGCTTAATCGCTACTCCTACTACGTCCACGAGCTTCTGGTGTCGCTGGCTCTCTTTACCTTGGTTTTCCTGATTTTAGCTCTCGCCGCCTTCGCAGCCGTCTTCCTCTGGTGGGCCAGCGAGCAGTTGGCAAACAAGTCGGGGCCTGCTTCCCGAAAAGTCATCGTTTTCTCGCGCCGTCTGATCGCAGCCTACGCAAGGCCTTGAGCAGCGGGCCATTCTCTTCGTCGAATCTGTAAAATAAACTGCAAAACTGTGCGCTACTGAACAGTTTCTCTTCCCGCCTGCGGCTATGATGCACGCTCCAGATACAAATCGATTCGTAAGTCTTAGGAGGAAATGTACATGAAGTTCTTGAGGACAATTTTCGCAGTGTTAGCACTCACACTACTCGGGGCAACGTTAGTCACCGTCGCTCGCGCGGATGAGTGGAACAAGAAAACCGTTATGACATTTAGTCAACCCGTGGAAATCCCCGGACAAATTTTGCCCGCCGGAACCTACACTTTCGTCCTGCTCGATTCACCAGCAGACCGCCACATCGTCCAGATCTTCACGGCCGATGGCTCGCACCTCATTACCACCATTCTCGCCATCAACAACTACCGCCTCAAACCGACGGGCGACACCGTCGTGAAGTTCGCCGAGCGCTCTGGCGACAACCCGGAAGCTCTCAAGGCCTGGTTCTATCCTGGCGATAACTTCGGCCAGGAATTTGTTTACCCCAAGCAGAGAGCCGTCGAGTTGGCGGTGATTGTGAAAGAACCAGTTCCCGCGCTCGCAGCCGACGCCGATCTCAAAGTTGTCCCCATCGTTGCGGAAACTCCGGAGCAGAAAGAAGTTCCCGTAGCCGATGCCATCATGATCACTCCTGCACCCGCGGAAGTCGCACCGACGACTCCCGTCGTTCAGGAAACCACTCCAGCACCAGTCGCAGCAACTCCAGCGCCTGCGGTTGTGGAACCTCAGCAGCTGCCGCAGACCGCGAGCCAGCTTCCCTTAATCGCGCTGCTTGGCTTCTTTTCTCTCGGCGCCGCGCTCCTTCTCAGGCGCTTCTCTAGCTAAGAACTAGCTAGGCCATTTATAAATGTGAGGAAACTCCAGTGCGCCGCGGGCTCGCTCCATCATCTTCCTCCCGCGGCGCAAGGAGATTTGCTAGTGACTCCGACCAGAACACCTGTCGACTTTGCCCCGCTCTCTTGGTGCTATCCACTCGCCGTTTTTCTGCTCTTCTCCAGCGCGGCGGGCCTTTCGCAATCCCAGCAATTGCCTCCTCCTTCGCCCGCAGCGGCCCCCACAATGTCCATAAAGTCAGAACTCGTCGATCTCCCTGTACGCGTGACGGACAGCCACGGCAATGTAGTCCCAGGATTAACTCAGGAGGCCTTCAGCGTCTTCGAAGACGGTCGCCCTCAAAAACTCACTCTCTTCCGGCAGGAAGATGCTCCCGTCACTGTCGGCCTCGTCGTGGACCACAGCCGCAGCATGGCGCCCAAACTCGCCGAAGTAACCGCCGCCGTCACTGCCTTCGCGCATTCCAGCAATCCGCAAGACGAGATGTTCGTTGTCGATTTTAACGACGACGTCTGGCTGCAAATCCTGGGCGGAAAGCCGTTCACCCATAACGCCAAAGATCTCGAGACAGCCCTCATGGCCGTTTCCGCTCGCGGACGAACCGCCCTTTATGACGCTGTTGCCGAAGGACTCAATCACCTCCGCTTCGGTCACTGCGAAAAACAGGCCCTCATCATTGTCAGCGACGGCGGCGACAACGCTAGCCATCAAACGTTCTCGCAGATCCTTGCTCTTGCGCAGCGCTCCCAGGTGGTGATCTATTCGATCGTCCTTCAAGGCGAAGGCCAGGAAGAAAATCCTGGCGTCCTTCGCCGCCTCAGCAAAAGCACCGGCGGCATCGCCTACTTTCCCCAATCTGCAGAAACCATCGCAAGCATCTCTGCTCTCATCGCTCGCGATCTCCGCGATCAATACACGCTCGGCTTCGCGCCAGAAAACCAATCCACCGGCGCTTCCTTCCGCAAAATCCAAGTGAAAGTTTCCGCCCCCGGTCTCAGCGGCCTTCGCCTCCGTTATCGCCCCGGCTATTTTGCCGCGGATACCAGCAAGCCTCAGCGGCAATCGGACAACGGCGCTTCTTGAAACCAGCTGACCATCTTTTGGCCCGGCCTCGGCGAGCAACGTCCAGGATCCTCCGCGTCGCGTCCTACTTCTTTCTGGCTATAGGCCTCTTTGCCCTGGGCTATTCCGTGTACGTCCTCGTAGACGCGCACGCCTACCAAGCCTCCGAACAAGAAAAGTTCGAATCGAATTTGCAGAAGGGAACTGGCCGCCCACAACTTCCGCCGCCTGCTCTCGTCGAGGGCGACGTCATCGGCGAAATCCAGGTTCCTCGTCTTCACCTCAAGGCCATCGTCGTTCAAGGCGATTCGCACACGATTTTGCGCCGCGCCGTCGGCCACATTCCCGAAACCGCTTTGCCCGGAGAACCCGGCAACGTCGCTCTTGCTGGCCACCGCGACACCTTCTTCCGTCCGCTCCGCAACATTACGCTCGGCGATGCCATCACCTTCAAAACTCCTGCCGGCGATTTTCAGTATTTTGTCGAATCCACGCAAGTCGTTCCCGCTGGCAAGACCGAAGTCCTCGACGCAACGGCCGTTCCCACTCTCACCCTCATCACATGCTTCCCGTTTGACTACTTCGGCGCAGCTCCCAAGCGCTTCGTCGTCCGCGCTCGCGAACTTTTACCCTCACCGGCCCAACCGGCCCCGACCCATTAGAAAGTCCATGGATCGTCGTCACTGGGCCGAATCTCCCTCTCCTAGGGCTCGCTTAGACAGCTAAACGTCTTTAGAACGAACACTTACAAAAGTGTCTCAAAATAAAGCACTTGATCTATATTTAGAATGAACACTTATGGAAAACTCATAGGGGAGGGGCAACAGCGGTAAACCAGAAACCAGACCTCTAGCCACCGTTCATTTGCCGATGCCTGCGATCGTTCACATGTTCCGAATGCCCATTGGCATCCAGCCAGGCCAAAAGTGCTCGAATGCTCCCATGAGCCAGCGCAATGCTTGAGTCCGCTGCCCCGTAATAAAGGTTTATTGTGTCCCCGTCCGCCGCCACCGTGTAACCGCACGGAAAAACAACATCTTGCACGTCCCCGTGCCGCTCGTACTCCGCCTCGGGCGCAAACATCCAGGAGTCTCCGCGAAGCAGGCACTTCTCCGGTTGCTCAATATCGAAGAGAGCCAACCCCAGCCGGTAGATCGAACTCGAAGGCGTTCTTCGCACTCCGTGATAAATCATCAACCATCCTCGAGAAGTCTCAATCGGCGGGGGCGACATGCCAATCTTGTTCGCATCCCACCAGGCACCCCGGCGCGCTTCCAGCATGAGCTTGTGATTCCCCCAATGACGCAAATCGGGCGAGTAGGAGATCCACACGTGCGCTCCCAGCGGCGTCATCGGCCGATGGATCAAAGCCCAGAATCCCCCAATCCTACGCGGAAGAAGCGCTGCGTCCTTATCATCCGGTGACATAACGACGCCCAGCCGCTCGAAACTGCGAAAGTCGCTCGTAAGCGCGAGTGAGACTCCCGGACCGCCACGCGAATACGACGTGTAAGCCACCGCATATTTTTTCAATTCCGGAACGTAAGTAATCCGCGGATCTTCAATGCCCCAGATTTCTTCCGGGTAACGCTCCGCATCGGGTGAAAGAGTCGGTTCGCGATCGATCTGCCAGCCGTTTACTCCGTTAAGGGAACGCGCAGCGCAAAGGTGCGAAAGTCCACGGCGATCCTCGACGCGGCAAAGCAACAGCGTCGAACCATCCGGCAAAAGAGTTGCGCCGGCGTTGAAAACGCTGTTGATGGAATACGGCCAATCCTTTCCCGTCAAAATCGGATTGGCGTCGTGCCGCTCAAACAGAGTTTCGTATTGGACCATTATTGCTTTCATGGATAGTCTCACTACCTTCAAGAAGGGGAGTTCCCGAAATCTTGAGTAAGCTAAAAAATCAAATGCCTTAATGCTTCAAGTCTTTTTCCCCATACCGTCGTCCTCTTCCACCTGACGCATTTCTAAAAGTGCCATCAAGAAGGACAGCGTGGATTCTGCCCCCTGATTCTCATTGGCTCGGTCCGGATGCAGCCCGTCTCGGCAACCACCGGTGGCGGGATCGTAGAGCGCGATCTGAAGATCGTTGTCTCCCAGGAACCAATTGAACGCGGACCACGCCTCTTTGCGCCAGCGGCTCTTCCCAGTGGCCAGATAGGCTTGCAAGCAGGCCGCCACGGCTGCGCATGCCTCCACCGGTTGCTGGTCGAAGCGGGCTTTTTCGGTCGTCTTGGAATAAAAGCCCTGCGAACCGATGGGTACGAAGTGGCCTTTCACCTCGCATCGCTGTAGTGCGACCAGCCAATCCAACGCTTCAAGCCCCGCCGCTATCATCTCTTCGTTCCCGGCCCGCACGCCGGCTCGCAGCAACGCCTGCGGCAATCGCGCATTGGAATAAGCAAGGCTATTCTCAAACCATTTCCAGTCATCGGTTCGATGGGCACGGTAAGAATTCAGGAGTCGATTTGCCAGCGTATCCGAGGCGGCCAGTGCCGCGCGATCCCCTGGGAACGAGTCGAGATACTCCTGGAGTCCCAGCAAAGAGAAAGCGCAGGCGCGCGGGCTTGTAAACTCGACAGCCGAAGGAACAGCGAGTTCAAACATACGGCCCGCGGCTCCCCGCAATCCCGCGTTGTTGGATCTACCGAGAACGGTCCCCAAGCCCCACAGTGCGCGCCCATGGCCGTCTTCCGAGTGCTCCGTTTCATGCCATTGGCATTCGTAATTCAGGGAATTTCGGAAGCGTTTAGTGACGGGATCAAACGCGTGCCACAAGAAAGCCAGATAGCGCGAAGCCAGGTCGGCAGAATTGGCCGGTGTGTGAACTCCAATCTCTTCCAACAACGTGGTTACGATCAATGCACGAGCGTTGTCGTCGGTCGAGTATCCTTCCGGATAGTTGGGGACCACGAAAACCGCATGTTCCACCATTCCTGTGTGGTCTGTCATTCGATAGAGGTGATCGAGCTTTATTGCCGGGAGCCGGTCCAGATTCTTTTCCGTGTTCTGGGCCGAAAATGTGGCGCGCGGAGTTCGCAAGCGCTCGTTGTAGATGCGTTCAAAGCTCTTCATATATTTCTGCGCTACCCGGCTCCAAACCATGTCTCTTGCGTACAGATAAGCGCGCTTGCGCATGGCGTGCCTTGCCGTGCGGTTGTCCAGAAGTTCAACCGTTTTAGCCGCAATCACTTCCGGATCATCAAAGGGAACAAGCGCGCCGCGCTCTCCATCGAGGAGCTCGATAGCGTGCAGGTAAGGCGTCGAAATGATTGCTTTTCCGGCGCCCAAAGCATATGCCAGCGTGCCGGAAACGACTTGCGCTTTATGTTTGTAAGGCGTGATGTAGATGTCCGCCGCGCCGATTAGCTCGACCATTTCTTGCGGACTCACAAAGCGATTGCGGAAGAGTACGTTGCCCTCAACGCCGAGCTCCCTCGTGAGGCTCTGCAAAGATTGCCGGTATTTGTCGCCCTCGCGCCGCAAAATATGCGGGTGCGTCACGCCGGAAACCATGTAAACGACGTTGCTATGCCTCGCTAGAATTTGTGGCAGCGCCCGTATGACGTTTTCTATCCCTTTATTCGGCGAGAGCAGCCCAAACGTCAGCAAGACCTCTTTTCCTTCCGTCCCGAATCCGTCCTTGTAAAAGCTCGGATCGGTGAAGGGCAGATCGGGGATGCCGTGCGGGATCAGATCAATCTTATCGGCCGGGACGTGAAACACTTCTTGGAGAATCTCCACAGATTGCTGGCTCATGACGATCAAGCGGTCTGAAAGGGAAGCAATTTCCTCGAGGATCCTGCGCTGGTCGGGATTGGGCTCGCGAAGGACGGTATGCAATGTTGTTGCGAATGGCATTCGGAGGCGCCGCAAAAGCTCCAAAATATGCGCCCCGGCCCGTCCTCCAAAGATTCCGTATTCATGCTGCAGGCAAACCAGATCGATGTTGCTGAAGTTTAGAAAGTCAGCGGCTTGCCGGTAGGAAGCCAAATTATCTTCGGACAACTCGAGCCGCACTCTCGCGGGATAGTCATAACCCTCATCGGTATCGTTGACCGGAAGCGCCAACAATTCGGTCGCGCCGTATTCCGCGTGCAGGGCGTCGCAAAGATCGGTTGTGAACGTGGCAATGCCGCAACGCCGCGGAAGATAGTTGCCAACGACCGCGATTCTGTTCGGAAGCACGGATCGCGTGGGAACTGGTGTCAGTGGCGCTTGCTTGTCTTCCAATACGAGAGACGGCAGTTTGATCACGGCCTCGGTTTCTGTAAGAGGTATTATTTTTGGCAGGGACATTCGATTTCCTTTGTATCCACGCCTCGCGGAAGAATCACGGCTTGATCATTCAAGAAGTCCTCACCTTTGACGTGTATGAAGCACCGAGCTTTTCAGTCGAATTCTGAATACCCTCGCGGTTAGCGAAGAGGAGCGTGCCGCTTTACTCGTGCAAGACCACCGTCAGCAAGGACTTGTTGACCTTGATCTTCCCGTTGTATTCGATGAAACCAAGTTTTCTGAATTTGTTCATGAAGAAATTCACACGCGAACGCGTGGTTCCCACCATGCTCGCCAGCGTCTCCTGGGAAACTTTCGGCAAGTTACGAACAGGCTGGTCTTGTTTTCCATACCGGGCCAAAAGCAGCAGCGTGCGCGCCAGCCGCTTTTCGCTCGAGTTGAACAGCTGATCGACCAAATCCTCTTCCACTCGGATGTTATGCGCCAGCATGTACCGGATGAAATGGTCAGACAGCTCTTGCTCATTGTGAAGCACGCGCAGCAGTTCATTCTTTTCCATGACCAGGATCGTAGTCGGTGTAATTGCCGTAGCCGTGCCCATCCGCACACTCTGGCCCGCCATGCATCCTTCGCCAAAAAAGTCGTTCGGGCCAAACATCGCGACCACCGCTTCTTTTCCAGACCCGTTCACTACGGATAATTTCACGCCGCCCTTCTGGACGTACATGACGCTCTCCGCAACGTCCCCTTGCGAATAGATTGACTCGTTTCTGCGAAATTCAGCAATTTTCCGGGAAAGGCCAGCGGTATCGAGAAAAATCTGCGGGTCGAATGCGTTGGCCTTTCCGTCTTTCTTGCCATTTGGTTTTTTCATAGTCAGGTCCGAACGCGTCCTTTGAGGATGCGTTGTCCGACCGTGTCTACGATATCAACGAGGAGCCCCACAAAACTGTGCAGAACAGCACAGTCGCCGGCGGTTCTTCCTTCTCATTTCCAGGCCCTGAATACAGCGGACAATAGCAAGTAAAATGCGGATCGCCTAAAAGATCCTTCCGTAGTTAGATTGCGAATTTTCGCCATCGCGAAGGAACCGCAAAGGTGCTCCGATCGGCTCCCGCCGCTATGAACACCAACCTTTCGGTCGAAATCCGAAAAGCGATCAGTCTTGCTCAGCCCAATCTGGATTGGTGGCGTCGTGCGGTCACGAGAATGTCACGCCGATGAGAAGTTTTCCTCTAGCGAACTTGGCAGGGCAGGCTTGCAATTTCGCCAGGAAGGATCGCGCGGCGTGATGGGTTGAATCATATTCATCGGAAACCGGACGAGATTGGTGGATGCTTCGCATGGTTGGGCTTCGCGCGTTGCAACTTTCTCCTGCAGGATGGAATGCAGTTGCTGCTTATTGTCGCACCTCGACCCTATAGTCGTGGTTTTCCCAGGAGTTGCTCTGGGGCCAGAAAAAAGTGAATCGAATCGATGCTTGCTGCGCTGCGGTGATTGGAATATCGACGAACTCAATTCCGAATGCGGTGGCTTCAGAAGCGGTATCGTTAACTGTCTGCCACTCGTCGCCAGTCCAATGGAGACGGAATGGAGCAGGAGCTTGGACGCGCAGCGTGTAACCTATCTTAACAACGCGTACCTTTCGATTCGGCTTCCATATCTCGAATAATTGGCACGACTTCCGGTCTCCGAGGTAGCGCTTTGCCACTTCGGGAATCAGATCGAAAACGTGACCATCGGATGCGGACCTCAGAAGTTTGATGTATTCAGCGTGAGCCCACATGAGAGGCATAGCCGAGCCTGTAGGCCGACCCTGGAACATATAAACGTCCGGCCGATCTTGCTCATCCCATACTTGCTCGGGCAAAAGACCCGTCGCCGAGGCGAACTTTTCTATTGCGCGGATAAACGGTTTTACGTCTCTTCCAGCGGAGAGTTCAAAGTGCGCCCGTTCCCCGGCAAGAAGAGGCCACGCGCGGCCTTTGCCCCATCCGGCGTAAGGTCCGCCATCTTCTCTCTGGCCGTAGCCATCGTGATTGTAACGATGCCAAACCGGTCCCATCGACGTGTCTACTTTCAGTACCGCGTCGATCACCTTCAAGGAGTCTGCGACCAATGGATCATCGGGTTTTCTTATCCCGTAACGAACGAGTTCAAGAAATCCAGCATCAACAATTTCCTTTGCAGGAAACGAATTGTCCGTGCCTGGCGCAAGGTTTGCGACTTGCAAGACTCCCGAGTTAGGATCTTCCGCCGGCTCAGTATTGTTCACATCGTCTGGCAAAATTCGAATGTAGTGGCTCCTGATGCCAGGGACCAAAGTCCCCTGCGTCGTGACGGTCCACGCTTCAACATGCGATTCCAGAAAATCACCATATTGTTCGAGAAACTCGGCTGCGGACTTATCATGCCGCTGCCTGCAAAAATAGGCTGCGGCAATGAGGGCTGCGATATTGGAAGCGAGGGTGGATGGAGAGTAGCCGCTGGCTTCCTCCCACCGTTCCTGTTGGGTTACCGGACCATGCCGAAGCAAATAACTCGCAGCCTTTAGAACCATGGGATACGGGTCAAAATCTTTAAGGGCATTCTCTTGGCTAAGGCGAAGCGCCAACAAAATAGGAAAAGCGACCTCGTCTAATTGGATTCCACGCCAGTAAGGATTCCCATTCACCCAGAAGTTCTGCGCAAAACCACCATCTTCCTGCTGAGAAACTGCAAGATAAATAAGCGCCCGCAGCGGTGTAGCAGTCTCGCCGGCAGCGAGCAAGGCCAACGCACTGTTCACCATGTCCCGGACCCAAACCAGGTGATATCCGCCTTGATCTTTGTCGCCTCTTGCTTCTCCCCAAGGAATCGAGAGCGAGGCAATCAAAGCCCCCGGATAGGACTTATCTTCATGAGCGAGGAGCAAACCAACACTGCTGTGGTACAGATTCCCGTTGTCGCTGGAAACCTTCGCCAGGGGGAGCATGTGCGCGAAAGGTCGCTCCCATTGCTCTGTGAAACGTTTGTGATGCTCATCGAACGGAGTGCTCAGCGCTTGAAATAAGGTAGCGATGGCGTGATGTTGGGTGTCTCCGAAAGCCAGTCCGAGAGTAAACTCCCGAAGATTGCTTAGGTCCAGCTCTCCGATGAGCGCAATATTGCCATCGGTGGCGTGGTCAAACTCCCAGTCCATTTGGAAGTTTTCGGCCAGATCGGTCCAACCATCGCTGCGACCCACGTATCCGCACGAAGCCCGAAAAAAGGGCACGGTGGCAGCCACGGCCAACCATGTTCCTTCTTTCTGGGCCATAAGAATTTTGCGGCCATTCAGTTCAGAAATATAACCGTTGTTTCCCCAACCTGCGACCTCCAGATGAGGCGCGCAAAGTGCAAACAACTGAAGGGTCGAAAGAAACGATTCTTCACCGGTCAACTTTGTGCGCTGCAAAACGCAGTTCAGATGGGGAGCGGTGATAATTTCTTTAACGATAGCGTAGCGCCCGTCTGGGTCGGAGTTTATGCAGCGGTATCCCAATGTGTGATTGGATAATCGCTCGAGCTTGGATTTGAGGTTACGCTTCTCCTCGTGGAGGAAACTCTTGCCGTCGGTAATCAGGTATTGAAGATCCCGAAGTTGCGGCCGGTCTACCGTCGGATGATAGACCTCGGTCACGGCGCCATTCCAAAGGGTAAACCAGATTCGGCTGGAATCAGCGTAGGCGGTTCCCACGCCGTCCTTATTACCATGTGTCCATTTCGGCTCAATGCCAGGTTGGCCGAAAGCAGCACTGCTAGGTTTTGGCTTTAACGCGCGCTCCTGTCCGTGAGCGAGCTTCTTAGACTCATCCGTCTGCTGCTCGTCCCGGGTGGACGAACGTTCGTCTTTGATCTTGATTGCTACTGTACTCGCGGTTTTCATTTTTTCGCTTCCGTGACTTGGGCCATGGTGGACTTAAGGTCGCGCCAGCCACCATTGTCCGTAATAAAATTGAGACTCGCTTGACCGGCCAGCCGAGAATATTCCGGTCTTCACTCTATAACCCAGATGGTGAATCCCTTGCCTTGGCGGACAAGCTCTTCTGCAGGGTCTCCATCAATGAGTTCTCTCAGCCAAGAGAGCGATTTTTTTCCAATGACCACGGTGTCGCATTTGCGCGTCCGCGCAAGCCTTAGAATTTCCTTGGTCGCTCTGCTCCCATCTATTAGGTAACAGTAGTGGGCTTCGATTGCCCCGGGTGCTAGTCCGCCTCGGCGGAGAACCGCATTAGCGCGGGCCAAAGCACGCTGCTCTGTTTTTGTATCTGCTGAAATCCATCGGGATTCGAACGCCTTGAGGCGGCCTTTTTCGGTACCCCTGAACTCAACCAGCTGACGAGGAGGTGAAAGGAAGCTGTGAGCCAGGCACACTCGGAAGTGCGGTCCACCTGCGGCAATCCGGGCCACATACCGTAGGGCCTTTGTGGTGGCACGCGATTCATCCACAACAACAAGTAGTTTGCTATTTTTCATTTTCAATGAGCTCAGGTAGCACTCGGACTAGGGAGCAGTCATCTGCTTGTCACCATTAGTGCTTTCGGGTCCGAGTTCTTTTGCCTTTTTTGCGCGGTCCTGGCCCAGTCCCATGGTTAACGCGGTCAGTCCGGCAAGGCCTCCCAATTCCATGGTCTCAACCGCAGAACTGGGAACGATGACGATCGTGGAATTCTGTTTCAAGCCTTCATACAACATGTTCATGGCTCGCAGATGGAATGCGACTGGATTGTTAGTATAGGTTTTGGCCGCTTCGCCAAAACTCTCCGCGACCTGGCGCTCGGAATCCCCCAAAATGACGCGGGCCTGACGCTCGCGTTCCGCCTGCGCCTGCATCGACATGGCATTTTCCAAAGCCGGCGGAATCAACACATCCTTGACCTCAACCGAAATCACGTTGATGCCCCAGGGCTCGGTGCGCTCATCAATAATCTTTTGCAGGATGCCGCTGATTTTGTCTCGGCCTTCCAGCATCTCCGACAACATGGTCTTCCCGATGACGTCCCGCAACGCCGTCTGCGAGGCCCAGCTAATCGCGCTTTGGTAATCCGCTACATCGAGAGCGGCCTTCTTGGGGTCGATAATCTTCCAAAATAAAACCGCATCGACATCCACCGGCACTGTATCTTTCGTCAAGGTTTTTTCCGCTTTGAATGAACTTGTCAGCACTCGTGTATCGATCCAGTAAGGAATGGTCTCGATGAGCGGGACAATCAGAAACAGGCCCGGCCCTTCCAAGGAACGGAACTTACCCAGCCGCAAGACAACCGCCTTACTCCACTGGTCGGCAACCTGGATTGCGGAGGAGACGATGGAGGCAAAGACCACGGAGCCGCCCAGAATCCATAAGCCCTTGAAGTCAGAGGAAGTGCGATACATGGCATACGCTGAAGCTGCGCCTAGGGCTACGATTACGAAGAAGATCAAGACTGGAAATGAGCTGTTCTTTTTCATTTGAATTGCCTCGATGCGATCGCCTAACGCGCACCTTACGATCTACTGCCAGCGACTTGAAGGAAGTTGCTAGCTTCGTGCAGCAGCGCTGGCTCGGAGTCCAGAACAGCGACTTTGTCGCTGGTGAGTTTCATGGCGGTCTACCACGGCATCTTAGACCCTAGAAAAAATCGTTTCTGTGCTGAATGATACACATCTAAATGCGACTAGCCGAAGTGTGAAGGCAGATTCCGGGCAGTAATTCGGTGGCTTCATGAGCAATTACGGCTGCTTCTCGGCGCATGATTGCTGAAGGGCTCTCATGGCGCAAAGAGAGTTTCGAAGTTCTCGCCTTGAACCAAACCAAATTGCGTAATGCAGAACTGGCGCAAATTCTCTCTGCTGCTTTGCCGGGAACAGCACGGCCTTTGAATCCATACTGTGCGAAACGAAACAGTTTCCAGGGCAGCACGCTGTCACACTTCAGCTTGGCATCTGTTGTTTTGGGCTTTCGAGGCTGACGTCTGAGGAGATTCTGAAATGTCCACGCAAAATTCAGTTGTCGCAATTTATTCAACGCATACAGAAGCCGATCAAGCGGTCAAAGAGCTTCAACGCGGCGGAGTCGACATGAAGAAACTGTCGATTGTTGGGAAGGGATATCACACCGATGAACACGCAGTGGGTTACTACAACACTGGCGATCGCATGAAGTACTGGGGTAAGGTCGGTGCCTTCTGGGGAGGTTTCTGGGGACTTCTGTTCGGCTCTGCGTTTTTCATGATTCCGGGCCTTGGACCAATCCTCGCTGCGGGACCGGTTGTTGGATGGATTGTGGGAGCGCTCGAAAGCGCAGCTGTGTTCGGGGGACTCGGGGCGCTAGGAGCCGGTCTCTTCAGCATGGGAATCCCCAAGGACAGTATCGTGAAATACGAAGCCGCACTAAAGACGGATAAATTCCTACTTATAGCCCACGGAACGGCTGGAGAGGTAGCTAAGGCGAAGGACATCATTGAAAGGACACATCCTGTTCAATATGCGACTCATGCGGGCGAAGCGGCAGTAGCGGCAAAAGCCTAACGTTCCGGTGAGCAACTGGATGGCGCTTGTCGGTTGGAGCCTATCTACGATTTTGAATCGTCGCTTTATATCCGTCAGCAACCGGCATGCAGAGATTTACTCAATTGTGCACCAGAACTCAGTGACGAAACTATTCCCCGTGGTCTGCAACGGAAGCCACGAACTGAGTACGTACCGGATGCAAAAGTTCACCCCAGACCGGTTTGTGCATGGTTTTGTTCCTCCCTTATCGTCCACGCACGATCAACGGCCTTCGTTTGGATTACAGGATATCAACTAAGTCATTTATGCGAAAAGCTAACCCGCGCATCTTAACAATTAATGGAGGCTCGTCGAGCATCAAATTCGCGCTTTTCGATGACGGTGACTCCCTTTCACGAGTTCTTGAAGGCGCGGTTGACCGGATTGGACGGCCGGAGGCGACCTTTCGGGTAAAGGGCGAGGATCGGGCGAACAACTTTTCGCGGGTAGTGATAGCTCCGGATCACACTGTGGCGGTTGACGTTCTTATGGACTGGCTCGAGGAAAGCAGCGAGCGTGACGGCTTGGCTGCGGTAGGTCATCGCGTTGTACATGGCGGGCCGAAGTATTACAAACCGCAGCGCATCACCACGGAAATGATTCAGGAGCTTCATCGGCTCAGTCCATTCGATCCGGAGCACCTGCCGGAAGAGATTTTGTTGACGGGAGCGTTCCATCAGCGATTTCCCGACCTGCCCCAAGTGGCATGCTTTGACACGGCTTTTCACCATGACTTGCCGCGCGTTGCGCAACTCCTGCCGATTCCTCGCCGGTACGAGGCACAGGGTGTACGGCGGTACGGATTTCACGGATTGTCGTACGCGTCTCTGAGGGAAGAACTCGTGCGTCTCGGCGACCCGGCAGGAACGACGGGCCGGGTCATCCTCAGCCACCTCGGCAATGGTGCGAGTCTCGCTGCGGTCCGTGACGGTAAACCCTTCGACACAAGCATGGGTTTCACGTCGACCGCAGGAGTTCCGATGAGTACCCGCTCGGGCGATCTCGATCCCGGATTGGTTTGGTACTTGGCGCGCACTGAAAATATGAGCGCAAAGCAATTCAACGAGATGGTCAATTTCCAGTCCGGACTCTTCGGAATTTCCGAAACCAGTTCGGACATGCGCGACTTGCTCGACCGCGAATCGGAAGACGTGCGGGCGGCCGAAGCGGTCGCGCTGTTTTGTTACCAGGTCAAGAAATGGATTGGCGCATTCGCTGCGGCGCTGGGCGGCCTTGACACACTGGTTTTCGCCGGCGGAATAGGGGAAAACGCACCTACGGTTCGCGCGCGAATTTGCGATGGACTGGAATTCCTTGGAATCGAACTCATAGAAAAACAAAATGCGACTAATGAGGCCTTGATTTCCGCAAAGGCCAGCCGGGTTGCGGTCCGCGTTATCCACACGGACGAAGAACTCATGATCGCCAAGTCGGTTTGCTGCGTTCTCGGTCTTTGCTGAAAAAAGGAGAATTGATCCATGAAGACGCAAACTTTTTCGCTGGAACTTTCCCGTGATAGTTCCCCGACTCTTTCCCCGGAACTGCTCTACAGGATAGATGCCTACTGGCGCGCCGCTAACTATCTGTCGGTCGGCCAGATTTATCTGTACGACAATCCGCTGCTAAAACAGCCGCTGAAACTATCGCACGTGAAGCCTCTGGTAGTCGGACACTGGGGCACGACACCGGGCCAGAACTTCATCTACGTGCACCTGAACCGGGTCATTAAGAAGTATGACCTAGACATGTTCTACATCGCTGGTCCCGGGCACGGCGGTCCGGCCCTTGTGGGCAACGTTTATCTCGAAGGGACGTATAGCGAGATCTATCCCAACATTACCGAGGACGAAGCCGGAATGAAGAAGTTGTTCAAGCAATTCTCATTTCCCGGCGGAATTTCGAGCCACGTCGCCCCGACGACGCCGGGGTCGATTCACGAAGGCGGCGAGTTGGGATATTCGCTTAGTCATGCGTTTGGAGCGGCGTTCGACAATCCCGATCTGATCGTCGCCTGTATTATCGGCGACGGCGAAGCGGAAACCGGCCCGCTCGCGACCGCATGGCAGTCCAATAAGCTCCTGAACCCAATTAGCGACGGAGCCGTGCTGCCGATCCTACATCTGAACGGCTACAAGATCAGTAACCCGACCGTGTTGGCTCGCATCGAGCATGAAGAATTAGAGCAATTTCTGCGAGGTTGCGGCTGGACGCCCTACTTTGTGGAAGGTGATGAGCCGGACAAAATGCATGAACTCATGGCCACGACTTTGGATAAGGCCATCGAGGACATCCGGCAGATCCAAAAGAACGCAAGGAAGGCGAATGATACGACTCGACCACGCTGGCCAATGATCGTCCTCAAGTCACCCAAAGGCTGGACAGGGCCGAAAGTGGTTGATGGTTTGCAAGTCGAGGGGACCTTCCGAGCGCATCAAGTGCCGCTTTTGGTCGACGCCGAGCATCCCGAGCATGTCGAGCAGCTTGAAAGCTGGATGAAGAGCTACAAGGCCGAAGAACTATTCGATGAAAACGGGCGGCTCATCCCGGAATTAGCTGAACTGGCGCCGACGGGCGACCGCCGGATGGGCGCCAATCCGCACACCAATGGAGGGCTCTTGCTGCGCGACCTGCGCATGCCGGATTTTCATCTTCACGCGGTGAGTGTGCCTTCCCCCGGCGCCGTTAACGGTCAAGATACGATCGTCCTGGGTAGATTCCTCCGCGACGTTGCCAAGCTGAATCAAGATCAACGCAATTTTCGTGTTTTTGGTCCCGATGAGACTCTCTCGAATCTTCTCGGAGCGGTTTTTGAATTCACCAACCGTCAGTGGGACGCCCGCAAAGAAAATAACGATGAATTCCTCGCGCCCGCCGGACGAGTGCTGGACTCGATGCTCAGCGAGCACCAGTGTGAGGGTTGGCTCGAAGGATATCTTTTGACCGGACGGCACGGGCTGTTCAACAGTTACGAGGCCTTTATTCGTATCGTGGATTCGATGTTCAGCCAGCACGCCAAGTGGCTGAAGGTAACCCTGGAATTGCCTTGGCGCCGAAGAATCGCTTCACTGAATTATCTACTCGCCTCTCACGTCTGGCAGCAGGATCACAACGGATTCACACACCAGGATCCAGGCTTCCTCGACCACGTCATCAACAAGAAGGCCGACATCGTGCGCGTTTATCTCCCGCCCGACGCCAATTGTTTGCTGTCGGTATTCGATCACTGCTTGCGCAGCCGCCACTACGTAAACGTGGTCGTTGCAGGGAAGCACGCCCTCCCGCAATGGCTGACGATGGACGCGGCTGTCGTTCACTGCACGGAAGGAATCGGCATCTGGCAGTGGGCCAGCAACGACCAAGGCGCCGAGCCGGACGTGGTCATGGCCTGCTGCGGCGATACGCCCACCCTTGAGATTTTGGCTGCCGTGTCCATCCTTCGCAAGCATCTGCCCGAATTGAAAATACGAGTGGTCAACGTCGTCGATCTGATGAAGCTGCAGTCTGCGAGCGAACACCCACACGGACTGAGCGAAACGGATTACGATGCGCTCTTCACCAGAGACAAACACATCATTTTTGGCTTTCATGGATATCCGACGCTAGTCCACCGGCTAACCTACCGCCGCACCAACCGCAATCTCCACGTCCGAGGCTACAAGGAAGAGGGCACGATCACGACAGCTTTTGACATGAGGGTGCAGAACGACCTCGACCGTTTCCACTTGGTGCAGGACGTGGTCGATCGCCTCACGCATTTGGGGTCCAAGGGCGCCTACTTGAAGCAGCAGATGCAGGACAAGCTCATCGAGCACAAGCACTACATCGACGAGCATGGCCAAGACCTTCCAGAAATTCGAAACTGGAAATGGGGCGCACCCAAATGAATCCACGAAAGCTCATAGACACCGCGACGGCGTTGGTTGCCGACGACAAGGGCTTGTTGGCTATGGACGAAAGCAATCCGACCTGCAACAAACGCTTTGCCAAGTTGGGAATTCCGCAGACCGAGGAGGCCCGGCGCGCATACCGGGAGTTGATTGTGACCACCCCGAGCCTCAAAGACTCCATTAGTGGCGCGATCCTCTATGACGAGACGATCCGCCAGAAGAAAAAAGACGGCACTCCCTTTGTAAAAGCCATCACCGATGCGGGAATCATTCCCGGAATCAAAGTGGACACCGGTGCAAAAGCCTTGGCGGGTCATCCCGGAGAGAAAATAACTGAAGGTTTAGACGGTTTGCGCGATCGCCTCGCCGAATACATTCAAATGGGCGCGCGTTTTGCCAAGTGGCGTGCCGTGATTGCCATTGGCGGCGGCATTCCCAGTCGAAGTTGCATCGAGTCCAATGCGAACGCACTAGCGCGTTATGCCGCCCTGTGCCAGGAGGCCGGACTGGTACCACTCGTCGAGCCGGAAGTGCTCATGAACGGCGAACATACCTTGGAGCAGTGCAGCAAAGTAACGGAAGAAGTGTTGCGAACAGTTTTCAATCAGCTTTACACACAAGGAGTGATGCTGGAGGGCATGATCCTGAAGCCCAACATGGTGCTTCCGGGACTAACCTGCCCCAAACAAGAGTCGATGGACGTCGTGGCCGGCGCAACGGTGAGTTGTTTCTTGCGTGCCGTCCCCGCTGCCCTTCCAGGCATTGCGTTCTTGTCAGGCGGCCAATCCGGTGAATTGGCGTCGGCCCGATTGAATGCGATGAATGTCAAATTCAAGTCGCGAATGCCTTGGGCGTTGGCGTTTTCGTTTGCACGCGCTATCCAGCAACCAGCTTTGGAGATTTGGCAAGGCCAACAGGTCAACGTGTTGGCGGCACAGCGTGCTCTCTATCATCGAGCCACCTGCGACCGCGCCGCGCGGCGTGGCGAGTACACCGCTGCGATGGAGCTTGGGGTCGGTCAGCAAGAACACCATGTAGCGCACGCATCGCTTTGACGAACACAGACAAGACTGCGCGCCCGGGAGGGGGGAGACATCGAAGTAGCAATGTAGTTCCCAAATCTTTTGACGCGCGCTGGAGAAGAAAGGCAACCATGCATGAGAGTAAGCTCAATCACCGCCAGCAGGTAGCAGTGGATGGCGAGCATGTTCATCACGACCCCGGGCCGTATTGGAAGCGCGCTCATCACGATTGGCGTTTTTGGATTGGAATGTTCCTGATGCTGATGGCCATAACTGTCTACTTTATGAGCGATGACTTGTCGCTCGTACCCAGCAGCCATCCGGGGACGCCAGCGTCAACTGCCGTTAAAAGATAGAGAAGCTCCATGGGCTTTTGTAAATAAGGAATGAAGACACTTGAAATCAAGAACTTATAAATACGGTGCAGAGGCTCCTCACGGGGGGACAGGCCTGTTGGCGATAGATGAAAGTAAAGAGCTAGAGTGCCCCAGAGAATCACATCTATATCCGCTGCAATTCGAACCTATCTTTCAGTACCGCCTCTGGGGAGGACGGCGATTGGCCGATCTGTTCTCCGCTCCGCTGCCTGCAGAAGGCCCGATCGGCGAAGCATGGATACTGAGCGATCGCGATGACCATTCTAGTCTCGTCGCCAGCGGACCTCTCAAAGGACAAACAATTGCTCAATTGCTGAAACACTCTCGGGAAGAAATGTTGGGGAGGCTGGCCAAGCGCTTCCGCCGATTTCCGCTGTTGCTGAAGTTTCTCGATGTACGGGAAATGCTTTCCGTCCAAGTGCACCCCTCAGATGCGCGAACTGACCTGCTCCCAGTGGGCGAAACCGGTAAGACAGAGGCATGGGTTGTACTCGATGCGGGAACGAAAAGCCGCATCTGTGCAGGACTGAAGCCAGGTACCAACGCAGACAATCTGCGGGAGGCGCTCAAGAACAAAACGATCGCGGACGACCTCGCATTCTTCACGCCGAGGCCCGGCGACGGCGTTTTTATACCGGCTGGGACGGTTCACTCACTCGGCGGCGGTCTCGTGGTGTTCGAGGTTCAAGAGAACAGCGACGTAACGTTTCGTCTGTACGACTGGGATCATATTGACGCGAAGACGGGCCGCCCCCGGCCACTCCAAGTCGATCACGCGCTTGCCAGCATTAATTTCGCAGACGGTGCGGCCGGCCTAGTGGCGCCCGTGGTGGAGGCGACGGCCCCCGTACAACGCGAGAGACTCTTTGCTTGTGAACACTTCTGGTTGTGGCGCTCGCGTGGGCACACGCCATTTACAGTAGGCGCGGCTGGTGTTCCACGTGTGCTTGTATGCATCCAGGGCTCCGGCCAGGTCGAGCACGGCAGCGCAACGTATGCCGCCGGCAAAGGTGATGTATTGCTGTTACCTGCGGTGGTCGGAGCTTGTGTTTTTCGGCCGAGCGGTGAGGTGAATTTGCTGGAGATTGGAATACCGGAATAGTTTGCGGACGGGTAGCAGCGACATGGCCGGCAAGACGGAAACGCTTCTCCAGAACGCAGGAATGCAGAGGTGGAAGTTTCGTGAAAAAGCTAATTGTTTTTGATCTGGACGGCACACTTGCCGAAAGTAAATCGCCTCTCGATGCCGAAATGGCGGGGATTTTGCATGACCTCCTCGGTATTGTCAAAGTGGCCGTAATTTCCGGAGGGGACTGGCCGCAATTCGAAAAACAATTGCTCTTTAATCTTCCCCATGACGAATGCCTGGCAAATCTGTCTCTTCTTCCCACGTGTGGAACGAAATTCTTCGAATACAAAAGCGATTGGAAAAAACTCTATTCAGAGGATTTCACCGCGGATGAAAAAGCAAAAATCATCTGTTCCTTGAAGAAGGCCGTAGCCGAAGCGGGCTTCAAGGCCGAAAAAGTTTGGGGAGAAGCCATTGAAGACCGGGGCAGCCAAATAACATTTTCGGCTTTAGGCCAGCAAGCCCCCTTGAAAGAAAAAGAGAAATGGGATCCTGATTACGCCAAACGCAAACAAATCAAGGCGATCCTTGACCCTTTGATTCCAGGATTTTCTGTCCGAATGGGTGGCGCGACATCCATCGACGTCACAAAACCCGGTATTGACAAAGCGTACGGAATCAGAAAGCTGCGCGCCCTTTTGGGTATTCCCCTGAAAGAAATGATTTTCATCGGAGATGCCTTGTTCCCCGGTGGGAACGACTATCCGGCTGAAGAAGCTGGTGTTGTCTCGATTCCAGTTCGTGGTCCCAACGAGACCAAGCCAGTGACCAAGGCAATCATCGCATGTCTAGAAAGCAATTCATGAACCCGACCTCGCGGGTGAATGTCGTGACTGGATTCAAGCTTCAACGCCTGGGCATATTGATGAAACCCGAGCCGGGCAATCCTCAAGAGATCGAAGGTGTTCTGAATCCGGCTGCCGTTCGCGGCCCCGATGGGGCGCTCTATCTCTTTCCGCGAATGGTCGCGGAGGGAAACTATTCGCGCATCGGTATTGCGCGTGTGCAATTCAATGAGGCCGGGGATCCTATGGGGGTCGAACGCCTCGGCATAGCTCTCGAGCCGGAAGCTGACTACGAGCGGCGGCCTGATGGCGGCGGGGGCTGCGAAGATCCTCGTGTCACGTTCGTGGAACCACTCCGGCGCTACATCATGTCCTACACGGCATTTTCGCGGGAAGGGCCACGGATCGCCCTGGCATCATCAGCGGACCTGTTCCACTGGCAGCGTCTCGGGCTTGCGACCTTTGGTCCCTGGCAGAACACTAAATTAGGCGATGTGGATGACAAAGATGCCAGCCTCTTCCCTGTCGCGATCCCTAATCCGTCCGGACATCCGGAACTGGCAATGCTCCACCGGCCACTCTTTCCCGGCACTCGTCCAGAGGAAACGGCCTGTCATGCCGCGTACCGTGAGGTTGATCTCGATCGCGAAAGCATCTGGATCTCCTACTGCCCGATGGCTTTGGAGGGCCCAGAATCAATTGGCTTCGGCCGCTTTAGCTCTCATCATCGGCTCGCGACTCCCGTATCGGCGTGGGAGCGCCTCAAAATCGGTGGTGGCACTCCACCCATCTTAACCCGGCACGGCTGGCTGATTATTTACCACGGCGTGAGCGAAGCGCCGAAGCGGAACGATGACGGACACTCCTTGTGCTATTCAGCCGGAGTGATGGTGCTTACTAAGGAACATCCGCAGTTGATTCGCTATCGTTCGCGCGAACCAATCCTCAAGCCGGAGTTGCCGCAAGAACGCGATGGGATCATCGCCAACGTTGTGTTTCCCACGGGCATCGACCGGCGCGACGATCTTGGCGCGCCGGACCGCTTTGACGTTTACTACGGAATGGCCGACAACCGCATCGGTGTCGCACGCCTCGATCTGCCGGAATTCTTGCCCCCCGGAGGGGCCGCTGACTCGCCAGGAGCAAAGGTGTAAGCCACGCGATTTCCGGAATTCAAAATCGTGAATGAGACTTCTTCGACGGCGGCGGCCCACCGATTCTCCAAGACTCCGTGGAGTGAGCTTAGGTAGAGGGGAACAGAACGGAAAGGATGCCCCGCATGAAAGCCGTTGACGAACCGACCAAAGCCGCCGAATCAAAACCGGAATCGAAGCCCAAGACTTCCGAACCGCAGTCGGAGTCCAAGCCCAACGCGCCCGACCCGAAAGACGATCTGAAAACCCTTCCTATGCCGGAAGTGGAGAAGAAATTGGGGTCTTCGCCGAAAGGCCTCAGTCAAGCCGAGGCGCAGAAACGGCTGACACAATATGGTCCGAACCAGATCGCGGAAAAGAAAACCAACGTATTCCTGAAGTTCCTCAGCTATTTCTGGGGCCCCATTCCGTGGATGATCGAAGGGGCGGTGGTTCTCTCAGGTTTGGTCCGGCACTGGCTGGATTTCTTCATCATTCTCTTTCTGCTTCTCTCCAACGCAGTGGTGGCATTTTGGGAAGAACATCAAGCGGGAAACGAAATTGCCGCATTGCGGGCCAAGCTGGCGGTCACCGCCAAGGCGCTGCGCGATGGAAAGTGGGGCGCCCCGAAAGTTGCGGAGCTCGTACCAGGCGACGTCATCCGTCTGCGGCTGGGAGACATCGTGCCGGCCGATGCGCGCTTGTTGCCAGGTGATCCCATTCAAGTCGATCAGTCGGCTTTGACCGGGGAGTCTTTGCCGGCGACGCGCAAACCGGGCGAGGCGGTGTTTTCTGGCTCGATTATCAAGCGCGGCGAAGCCGACGCGATGGTCTACGCCACCGGTGAGAAGACGTACTTCGGCAAGACAGCGCAGTTGGTGCAGGGAGCTCATACCGTCAGCCATTTCCAGCGCGCCGTGCTCAAAATTGGCGACTACCTGATCGTTCTCGCTGTGGCCTTAGTGGCGGTGATTGTTACCGTGGCGCTCTTCCGTCACGATCCGATCCTCAACACATTGGAGTTCGCCCTGGTGCTTCTGGTGGCCGCCATCCCCGTGGCGATGCCCACGGTGCTGTCCGTAACGATGGCCGTCGGCGCACGTCTCTTGGCGAAAAAACAAGCGATCGTGACCAAACTGTCGGCCATCGAGGAACTAGCTGGCGTGGATGTGTTGTGCTCGGACAAGACCGGCACCCTCACCCAGAACAAATTGACGCTCGGCGATCCCTTCTGCCTAAACAATATTCCTGCCGACCAGATCATTCTATGGGCCGCACTGGCTTCGCGTGCCGAAGATAAAGACACCATCGACCTGGCCGTCATCGGTGGCGTAAAGGATGATAAAGCCCTAAAGGCTTATCAGGTACTCCATTTCCGGCCGTTCGACCCGGTGCATAAGCGCACGGAAGCGACTGTCGAAGCTTCGGACAGAAAACAGTTTTTTGTGGCCAAAGGCGCGCCGCAGGTCATTCTCGAAATGTCCAGCAACGCCGGCGAAGTAAAACCCGCCGTCGAGAAAGCCGTAAACGAGTTTGCGGGCCGTGGTTTTCGTTCTTTGGGTGTAGCCCGGGCGGATCAGGAAAATAAGTGGCAGTTCGTTGGTGTGTTGCCAATGTTCGATCCGCCGCGCGAGCAGGCCAAGGCAACCATTGCGAGCGCCGGGCAGATGGGTGTGAAAGTCAAGATGGTCACCGGCGACCAATTGGCCATTGCTCAGGAAACAGCTCGGCAACTGGGGATGGGCACGGACATCGTTGATGCCGCCGTTTTGCGCGATTCGAAGAATAAGCAGTCGGCACGGTCGGTGGAGGCCATCGAAAAGGCCGACGGCTTCGCCCAGGTATTCCCGGAAGACAAATACAACATTGTCGACGTCTTGCAAAAGCACGGCCACATCGTCGGAATGACCGGCGACGGAGTGAACGACGCCCCCGCGCTGAAGAAAGCGGACTGCGGCATCGCCGTTTCCGGCGCGACCGACGCCGCTCGAGCAGCAGCATCCATCGTACTGCTGGCGTCCGGCCTGTCCGTAATCATCGACGCGGTCAAGCAGAGCCGCCGCATCTTCCAGCGGATGAACAGCTACGCGATCTACCGCATCGCCGAAACGCTGCGTGTGCTCTTCTTTATGACGCTGGCGATCCTGGTATTTAATTTCTATCCAGTGACCGCGGTAATGATTGTGATGCTCGCGGTGCTGAACGACGGAGCAATCCTGTCCATCGCCTACGACAACGTTCACTACAAGGACGAGCCCGAGGCGTGGAACATGCGCCTGGTGCTGGGCATCTCCACGGTGCTGGGCGTCATGGGTGTCGTGGCCGCGTTTGGCCTGTTTTATCTTGGCGAGCGGGTATTTCACCTCGACCATACGCACATCCAGACCTTGATGTATTTGAAGCTTTCCGTGGCGGGCCATTTGACGATTTTTCTGACGCGCACGCGGGGTCCGTTCTGGTCCATTCGCCCCGCTCGGATTCTTTGGGTGGCCGTACTCGGCACGCAAGGTGTAGCGACCTTGATGGCCGTGTACGGGTTGTTTATGACGCCCCTCGGGTGGGGCTGGGCAGGGCTCGTATGGGGCTACGCTCTGATTTGGGCTCTCGTGAATGACCGCGTGAAATTGCTCGCCTATCGGATTTTTGACCGCACGAAAGCCCCCTTGCCGGCAAAGAAGACGCCCAATCTTACAACGCAGATCGCCGCTCGCGCCTACGAACTGTACGAACAGCGAGTCCGAGGTGAAAGCCAAGCAGATCAGGACTGGCAGGAGGCGGAGCGCGAAATTCGGAAAGATCCGGCGGCAAAGACGAAGACTGTATGAACGCGGTCCCGAGCAACGTGAGCGGAGAGCGCAGCCGGCGCAGTTCGTGACATTAAGAGGATGAAGATGAAAATCAATGCAAAGGATTTCCGGGTTCGGGGCGAGAAGGTCGATCTTAAGAAATGGCCGACGATCATCAAGCCCTTTTGCAAATCCAAGAAACGGTATCAAGAACTTCTGGAAGAACACGTTGAAAAGCTAAGTGCGTTGCAGCAACTTCATTACGCCTCCAACCGCTATGCTTTGCTGCTGATTTTTCAGGCCCTGGACGCTGCCGGCAAGGACGGCACTATTCGGCACGTCATGTCCGGGGTCAATCCGGAGGGATGCGATGTTTTCAGTTTCAAACAACCAAGTGCCGAAGAACTGGAACACGACTTTCTCTGGCGCACGACATGCCGCCTTCCCGAGCGCGGGCGCGTCGGCATCTTCAATCGTTCTTACTACGAGGAAGTATTGGTTGTCAGGGTGCATCCGGAGATTCTCCGCAACCAGGGTCTCTCGGAGGAGTTGCGCGACGAGAAAACCATTTGGAAGGAACGGTATCGTTCCATTGTGGATTTGGAGGGACATCTCCACCGGAACGGCACCCGCATCGTCAAAATCTTTCTCCACTTGTCGAAGAACGAACAACGAAAGCGCTTCCTCGAGCGTATAGATGAGCCGGACAAGAATTGGAAATTCAGCTTCGCGGACGTTCACGAAAGAAAATTCTGGAAGCATTACACGAAGGCGTACGAAGAGTGTCTGCACAGTACAAGCACCCATCATGCACCCTGGTACGTCGTTCCCGCCGATGATAAAGAGAACGCCCGGCTGATCGTTTCGCGAATTGTTATCGATGCGCTCCAAGATCTGAAGATGGCCTATCCCAAGACCACGCCAAAACGCCGGCGAGAATTGGAATCCATCGGCAAGCTTCTCGCGAAGTGACTGTTGAAGCATGGACAACATTTGACGAATACCTCAAGAAAGCGTGGATATCTGATGACAACCTCCCATTCGGATGCGCTGGTGCTCTTTGGTGTAACGGGCGATCTCGCACATAAGATGACCTTTCCGGCTCTCTATGCGATGGCAAAACGAGGGATCCTCAAGGTTCCGGTTATTGGCGTCGCTTTCCCGAAGTGGAGTCTGGAACGTCTCCGCAAGCACATCACCGACAGTATCAAGCGCTCCGGCGGAATCGACAACAAGCCTGCCCTGAAGCATCTTTTGTCACTGTTCAGCTACGTGAGTGGGGATTATAAAGACCCCGCCACGTTCACAGCGTTGAAAAGAGCCCTGGGTAACGCTCGCCGCCCTGCGTACTACCTGGCTATCCCGCCCTCCCTTTTCGAAACCGTCATCAAGGGGCTCGGTGCCGCGAAATTGGCTCAGCACGCGCGCGTCATTGTCGAAAAACCGTTCGGACGCGATCTGGTCTCAGCGCGGGAGCTGAATCGCGCCGCCCTAGCGGTCTTCCCGGAAGACTCGATCTTCCGCATCGACCACTTCCTCGGCAAAGAAGCGATCATGAATATCCTCTATTTTCGCTTTGCCAATTCCTTCCTGGAACCGATCTGGAATCGCAACTATGTAGCCAGCGTTCAGATAACCATGTCCGAAGATTTCGGTGTCAAAGGCCGCGGCGCGTTTTACGAAACCGCCGGCTGTTTGCGCGACGTGATCGAGAACCACCTCTTCCAGATCGTCGCGCTGCTTGCCATGGAGCCGCCGTGTGGCAGAGACTTTGGAGCCGTGCAAGACGAAAAAGCGAAAGTTTTTCAAGCCATGCGTTCCCTGAAATCCGATGATTTGGTGCGTGGCCAATACGCCGGCTACCGGAAGGAGCCACACGTCGCGAAGGATTCCGATGTTGAGACTTTTTGTGCCCTGCGTCTTTTCATCGACTCGTGGCGCTGGGAAGGCGTCCCGTGGTACATACGCGCCGGCAAATATCTGCCCGAAACGGCGACCGAGGTTCTGGTCGAACTGAAATCGCCTCCGCAGAAACTCTTCGCTGACTCAGCACCAAAAACGGGGCTGGCCAATTATTTGCGCTTTCGGCTCTCCCCCGGCTCGGCTGTCGCCCTCGCGGCTCGCGTCAAGCTCCCAGGAAAAGAGTTCGTTGGCGACCAGCGAGAGCTCTACTTGTCCGAAGAAGAGCCGGGAGAAGAACCACCCTACGAGCGGCTTTTGAGCGACGCCATGGCCGGCGACGGAGCGCTCTTCACGCGTGAAGACGCCGTCGAGGCTGCCTGGGCGGCGGTCGAAACTGTCCTCAAGAATCACCATCGGGTTCGCCCCTACAAGCGCAAAACCTGGGGGCCAAAACAAGCTGACGTGCTCATCGCTTCAGACGGCGGATGGCACAACCCGGTTCAAAGTGTTTGGGTGTCGCGCAAAAAGCGATGATTGTCCAAATTAACCGGGCGTTCCTATCCACCTCCAAGAACCCACGGGAGACTTCTATCTGATGGGTCCGTCTAGCTTTGTTCGGCGTCATGCAGTCCCCGGGAATCTGGCAAGCCTTCGAAGTTTTCGGTTACAGGTGATCCGGCGCTGGATGCGCGCGCTACGGCGGCGCAGCCAGAAGAGTCGGATGACGTGGCCACGACTCTTGGCTATCGCAGAGCGCCGGCTCCCCAAACCTAGCATCCTTCATCCTTATCCCAATTTGCGCTTTGACGCCAAACATCCGAGGTAAGAGCCGCATGCAGTAATCCTGCACGTGCGGATCCGTGCGGGGGGCGCCAGGTCAACTGCTGTCCCTACCGCGACCCCAACCTTCGAGATGATGAATTGTCACGCACGAAGAGCGATGCGCTCGACATTCTTCGATTTACTCAGGTTATTACGTTCTCTTTGGGGGCGGAGGGAGTCGGAATTCTGACCCTTCCTGATAACACGCAATTTATTGATTTCATGAAGTGCCAGGATCACCCAAAGCAACGAATTCGCAAAGACAGGTACAAGGCGTGTACACGAGTTTCAAGAATGCCCGTCGCTGCGCTACTTTGGGGCGAGTCCTTTTATGAGCTCGAAGCAGGGTTCCGCACCGCGCCTTGCCTGCTCGTTACGACCCATGTTGCCTCCCCTTCGGCCGGTCCTATTGTACGTTTCGCAGATTTCCAGTTTTGGACGAGGTCCAATACACCACATCGTAATCAGGAGACCGTGAGTCCTGTCGCCATGTCGAGGCAGTTACGGCAGATCATCCAACTGCCAACAGACTGCACAAGACCTGCGGGATGCGGCGTCGCGAGCGGGCCTTACAGATTTGTTGACCACGCTTGACGCTGAACCAAAGTTGAATGCCATTAGAATCTGGTGTTGTCTCGCCAGCATCTACATGAGCTGGTTCCCTTCGTCAGAATTCGTTGAACAAAGTTTATAGAAGGGTCGAGAAACGACAGTTACCATCCAAGGAGGTTTTTTCTCCTGGGGAGAGGTGAACAATCGATTCCTGTCTCACCCTCTCGGCGATTCTAAGAAACGTTGCGCTGTGGACTTTTGCCCTGCCCGCCTTTTGTTTTCTGCTTTCAGACACCGCTCATGCTCGCGTTGTGGATGAAGGATTCAGCGCGCCGATCAATCGCGGATTGTCCGGGCCCTACCGAACCGCGGTGATTCAGAGTCTGAATTCGCTTGGGTGTCTGCTGTTTGAATAAGCGGTGAGATATGGGAAAGCGATCATTGCGGTTCCCATGGTCAATGGGCTGTTTCCCCTTGTGACCATAATGGTGTCTTTGCTGATCTACAGAAGAATTCCAAGTCAGAACAATTTAGCAGGGATGGTGCTGGCTATCGTGGCGATTTTTCCGATGGCGTTCGACGAAGTGAGGCATGCTCCGGCGGCGAGTGCGGAACACGAAGCGCGGACGTTAGGACCGCCGTGAACGGTAAAACAAGATAGCTAGGCAGGAACTCCAAGAGCATTGCTCGATGGAATCTTCGGAACTCCGCTGCTGGTCAGATTGGTAAAGGGGGCCTCTCTGTCTCCGTACTAGCGTTTCTTAAAACATACACAAAGACGAATGAGTAGACGAGAATTGCGGCCACGTAAGAGTGGTGGATGCCAACGGAGTCGGCGAATCTACCCTGCAAGACCGGTATGATGGCGCAGCCGAGGAAGCCCAGGGTGAGCAAGCCTGAGGCGCGACCTGTAAGGTTTCCCAAGCCTTCGGTAGCGACCGCGTATAAAGTGGGATAAAAAATGGAAATGAAAAAACCAATGATGGTGATAGCCACCAAAGCGATATACCCCTTGCCGAAAACGACAAAGAAGAGACACAAGATCGCGGCAAGAAGATTGATGGCCATGTGCACGGACGGTCGAATTCTTGTCTGGATCCAGGATGCTGCCACCCGCCCTAAGGCGAATAACAAGAAATAGAGTGTGAAGAGGCGCTCAGACTGACGAGCGGACAGTCCACCGCCGCCTGGACTTTCGACATAATTGCGGAAGAAGCCAAACAGGCTTGCTTCGATGCCAAGCGCGAGAAAAACGCTGATAAATCCGAGTATAACTTTCGGCCGATGCCAAAGGGATTTTTGCGAATCAGTATTCTCGCTGGGGAAGGAGGCCTCCATCTTGGATTGAATGCCGGCATCGTTTAAGGAGAGTGTGACCAAAGCCAGAACGATGAGTAAAAATCCGAGGACTTGAAAAAGAGACCTCATGTAGGGGAGTTTGTCGGCAACGGAGATCGCTGCCGCTGGAATAATGAAGGATAGTGTTGCAGGCGCGATGATTTGGGCGATAGCGCCAAGTGCGTTACCGAAATTCAAGCGACTGGATTTTCCATCAAGTGGACCGAGTGCGCTGAGAAGCGGATTCATCGCGACGATTTGAACGGTGAAACCTGAACCAATCAGAAAGAAACCCAGTAAAAGCAGTTCGTAACGACCTTGGCTCAACCCCGGGATGAGCAGGAGGGTTCCCGCGGCGTAGAGCAGCATGGCAATCGTCAGACATCGCTTATATCCGACGATGGCCAGCTTTGAGCCCACAAAACAAGCGAACAAGAAGGGAATATTTTTTGCGAACATGGTGTACATCTGCTCTTGATATCCAAGATGAAAAAACTCTTTAAACTCCGGCAGAAAAACATTCTCGAAGCATTGGGCCATTCCGCAGAAAAACGAAATGAAGTAAACAGTCCACAGCATGGAAGTTGTGGAGCGAAACGAAAATCGATTGTATACGGGTTCTGCGTTTTCCACTCGTTCACCCTGATAGTCGCCTGATTCCAATTAAAAGTATTGCTACTTACGCTGAAATGGTTCGTTATCGTTGATAATGGCGCGCTTTCCAATCTCGTTGTCGATTTTTACGCCGGCGAATCCATTGTTGCCCCGAATGATGGCACTACGAACTCCAGAACTGAGATGAATACTGGGAGGTTCGCGAAGTTTCTCGGCCTCGGCGAGGGGATGGCCGCCTTCATGTTTTGCCGATGCCGCGTCGAAGGTGCAGTTCTGGATCTGAACTTTGCCGGCTTCCACGAGTATGGAAGCCTGCTGGTGTGTGTCATTGTCGTTGCTAAAATAGCAATCCGAAAAAGAGGTAAAACCGTCGCCCTGAAGCAGGGCATTGTGTTCGACTGGGCCCCAGAAACCGCAATTTACGAAGCGAACGTTGCCGCGCGCTGTCTTTGAAATGACAATTTGAATGCTGGTTTTGACCAGGTGGCTGTTGAATTCTCCATTGGTGATCAGCAAGCCCATCGGCTGGATTGCGTCGACCAACACGGCGATATCGGTGGCGTCGGCGCCGATTCCAGAAAACTGGCCGTTGCAGGCGCCATTTGAAGTTTCAATAAAGTGGTAACCGACCTTCGCCGGAAAAACAAATGTGTTTGTGACATATTCCCAGTCGGTTCTTCCAAAAACGAAGGCTTCGAGGTTCTGTTGCATGAATGCAAAAGTCTTTGACCAATCGCCATGAAATGCATCGCTGGCCCAGAAATGCGAGTGAAACTGTACGTTCTCAATGCGTCCAATATCCCCAGTCCAATCCACGAAAATCCCCCGGCGCAAAACGCATCCGTGAACACCCATGATACGGTGGCGACCGTTTTCGTTCGGTCCGGTGCGGATACCGTTGTAACTGTTGATGAGAGTCATATCGGAGATGGTCGTGTCGAAGGCGACGTCATTTCTTATTCCCGGGTCAGAATTGATTTGAATTGTCCAGGGATACTGGCGGATGTTGTCGACCGTCTGTTCGGGATAATAAATGGTAATGCCACTGACAGAAGTGGAGCTACGCATGGAGATGAAAGCTGACTGGTCTTCGTGATCTCGCCCTTCGGTCGCTAATAGGATGGAGCCGGTGACGGGCTCCCAGGAAAGAGGAGCCTGGTTCATTCCCGATAAATGCGTGCCCTTCTTAAGCACAAGATGGCCGGCGCAAAGCCAGCGACCTACGGGAACCAGGACCACGCCACCGCCATTTTCGCTGGCTGAGTCAATGGCGTTTTGAATTGCGGCGGTGTTGTCGGTGCGTCCATCGGGAAGTGCGCCAAACTTTCGAATGTTGTAAAGGCCGTCCTTCATCGTAAGGGAGTTATCTGCGGATTGCGCGAGAAGGGGGCAGGTTGACGCAGTCAAGAAGTAGACTGCGGCCAGGGGAAAGAAACGCAAGAATGAATGCAGCCCTTTAGAGACAAAGCGCTTTCGGGGTTGTAGGAAGATCATATGCAGAGATTCCTCGGCTGTTCAATTCATGGCTGTCTTTGCGAATTCAATTTTCCAATGAATATGCGGTTGCGCGGAAATTAGAGTCAGTTTAAGCACATTCCCATTCAGCGAAGTGTGAATAATCGCGATGTCATCTCGGCCCCTATCCTCGTGTGCTTTCACAAATTGAAAACCAACCGGTATAAAGACCAACATGGAATACGGGGCGCCTGGAACGATTTCAGAAGTTCCCTGCAATGAATCCCCCGCACTGTCCCAAGATACTCCCGAAAGAGAGAATTCGCCGGTGATGTGCCGGGAAGATCCTATTATTTGGGGGCGCCCCAGCATTTTACGCAATAACAAAACGCGAGTATCGTGAGGATCGACTTTGAGATCGACATATCTATGGAGAGTGCCTAGAAATTCCTGATTCCAAAAATCAAAAGCAAGAAACGTGTCATCCGTGTTGAGGCCAAGCTTCACAGAGAACGGAACTCGTTCTGATAAAGGTTGATCGCGCCAATTCGTGACTGCCACAACGTCGTAGTCGTCAACGTTTGTACTCACTTTTAAATCCAAGATTTCCGGGAAATTATGGATGTAGTATTTCGACTGCATGTGTTTGAACGTATCCCACTCAACATCAGACCCACGACTAAACAAGTCAATAGGAACAATAGGACGCGTAGGCAAGGTCATCTGCAGCATTTTTATCCGGTCGGCTGAAAGTTCGGGCATCACACTTGCGAGTGCATAGGCCACACCGGTTAAAGCAACGTGAGTAAGAACCGTGCGAGCTTCAGCATCATTCACTCCAAAGCCGGTCAGTGGAAATTCACGTTGCTTTTCGGTATCAAGAACTGCCGGAGAACGCTTCTGCTCCGCTTCTTCGACGCTGATGCGCGGGCCTACGGACATTCCCTCCCCGGGCATTACGTAGACCACGACGTGATTTAAGAACGCGTTGCCGTTGATCGACCCGAACAACGAATACATGCCATGCCAATTGTCGTAAAGATCGTGACCGTTGAAATACGAACTGATGTAGCCGATTCCATCGAGGGGAGAGCCCGCCGGGCATACTTCGATGAACCGTTTCGGGCCAATCGTAGTGCGAATTCGTTGCAGCCTATTGCGATAAGCAAGCGTGGGATCAATGGAACGATCATATATCTTTGCCTGATCGATATTCGGCACGATCTTGGGTAAGGCATGTTCGCCATCAAATTTGTAGTAAGTGAAGCCCCAATCATCGAAAGTCGTAAACAGTTTCTGAACGAAATCGAGTACTTCGGGATTGGTGGAATCGAGCGTTGGAGTATTGTAGTCAAGAACGACCTTGCCGGTCTTGTAGTGAAGGTACCAGTCTGGGTGGGTGTCGAGGGCGCCGGCATATGCATTTGGGACGAGCCAAATGCCCGCTTGCAAACCTTTATCCTTAATATAGGCGGTCAGCCACTCCGGTCCGTTCGGGAACTTGGTGCGATTCCAGCCTTCGATCCAATTGTGTTGCCCGTTCGCCTGGCGATCGTAACCGTCGTCCAGTTCGACGTACTGAAATCCATAGGGCTTCAGATTTTTCGCAATCCAGTCAGTGTTGCTGACCAAATCTTTTTCGGTCACGTCTTCGTAATAGCTTGTCCAACTCGACCAAACCATCGGTGCCGAATTGAAATAGGAATCGTCAAATGGAACATAAAAGGGAAGACGAAGCGTCTTAGTGTAATAGTCAGTTGTGATGCGGATCATCGCATTGCCGAGCACAGGCATGTTTAGACTAAACATTCCATCGGCTGCCGCTTTCTTTGCTAGAACTGTGCCGAGGGGGAAATCGATTGCCGTGTCGCTTTGCTGATCGAAAAGGCTGTGAAACAACGGAGATGCAATTTGTCCCAGCGCAAAATACATAACCTCTGGATTTTCCCTGGGAAGAAAGGATGGGTTGCGCACTTCAGCAGCCCCGTAGGTTTCCTTCACCTCTTTGGTACCTACCCAACTTACGGGCGTTCCCTGGGGATCAAGCAAACGAGCGACGAAGCGTCTTGGAGAGACGGGAACGTCTCCAATGACGACCGCGTTGACATGAGTGCAGGAAATTCTCAATCCGTCAGGTAAGGCCACGATTGTCCAGCCAGACTCGGGATTGGAGGTGTGGATATTCAGTTGGTCTGGAGCAACCCGTTCGGCGGTCCAACCATCCACAATCTTCAACTGAGAATCGCTTTTCAAGCCCAAACGGACATTCCGCACAAGCGCGTCCAGCGGCTGGAATAAAATTTGAATCGTGGAATGAACGGAGTCTGCTACCACCGTCCATGAATTGCTGGTTATCTGAACTGGCGCTGAATGTTGCGCAAAACATGGAGAAGCAATTACCAGTGACAGCCAACACCCCCAATGAAATTTCATTCTTGCTCCATCGATCTCAGCGCGAAAGAAACTAAAGTCATCCCGGATAAATCGCAATGACCGCCCATGCGGGAATATCGCCAGTCCAACGAAGTACGCCCTCGCTATCGACTTTGCGTGGCTCCTTCTTGGTGGCCATCGCTTTTTTCTTTAACTCGGCGGTTTGCTCCCTGGTGGGAGGTTCAGGTGAATCCATCGCCTGCCAGTCGCGGTAGGCGAAGCCATGGTGAGCGTCGAGAGTTTCAATAATGTATAACTTGGCTGGTGAGAGCCCGCGAAGGCGCAGATCGACAGTTCTATCACTTCCCATGACAAGAGTCTGCTCGGCAATCCTCGGATTACCAATGGAAAGCGGGGGAGCGGCAAGAACTTCGGGCGGGTAATTGTAGAGCAGCGCCGCAACCTGGCCGTCCGCCTCGTTTCTTGTAACTATGCATCCATTCTCACGGTGGAGTTCTTCATTTCCGAGAAGATTTAGCAGGCGATAGGCATGGAATGAGGGCTTCATAATTCCCTGGAAATTGACGAGGCCAAATCCTCCGCTGAAAATAGTCGGCGCGTCGCCGTTTTCCTCGATTAAATCCGTAAAAGTCCAGTAAGAAAGCGACTGAGCAAGACCGAGGCAGTCAAGATTAACTTTGACGATGTAGGCAGCTTCTTGCGGGAAGTCATGCTCAAAATCACTAAGTGAGGGGCTCGAACTCCATTCTGTAAGATGAATTTCCGCGTTAGCGTAACGCGTTTTCGACATCGCCTTGCGCAGCCACAAAATATCTTCTTTGGTCGAACTGACAGGGCGGCTAACTTCAAGATGATTGCCCGCCGAATCGATGGGATAACTGGTTGGATATGGATGAGCCGCCACGAAGTCTACAGGAAGATTTTCTTTTTCGCAGTAAGCGAGGAAGTCTACGATCCAAGGGCCTTTGCTTTCTACCCCGATATAATCCTTAGCGGAAATATCCTTTTTTAGAGAGAGACTTTGATAGGTTGCTTCGTCGGGATGGAAACTGCTGGTGGAGGGGCCGCCGACACGAAGCTGCGGATCGACCTGCTTGATGGCCTTGGCAACAGCCTTGTACATTTCGAAAAATTGCTGCTGCGTGCCTTTCCAGAAGCCTTGGAGGTTCGGTTCATTCCAGGCCTCGAAGTACCATTTACGGACTTCATCCTGGCCATAGCGTGACTGGCAATGTTTCACGAAATTGCCAACAATCTCCGCCCAGCGGGTGAAGTCTTTTGGCGGAGTGCCATGGCCGCGCCACCATCCAAATGTTCCTTCATCGTGTGCGATGTCTTTGGGGAAAAATGTAAGTTCGACAAAAGGTCGAACGTCGATCGCGAGCATGCGGTCATAAAGTTCGTCAATGTATTGCCAGTCGTAAATCGGGCGGCCGTTTTCCTCGCGATAAACAAACATGTCGTCGTGAAACAAGCCATGAAAGCGTACGTACTGGAAACCACATTTTTCGGCGCACAGTTTTAGCTGCTCAATCCAATTGGAGCGCAAACCTTCGTTGGCCCGGCCAGCGCCGACACAACGAGTCCAATAACGATCGATGGCATGGCCCGCCGCGGTGATATCGACATCGACGTTGAGGCGCGGCTGTGAATCGGTGCCCACTGAAATGCTCGCCGCAGCACGAAATACGGCAGGCATGCGGAAAACGGGAACCGCCAGGGCAGTGGCACTTAAAAAATCGCGACGTCGCATGCAACGCTCTCCTAGTTTTGCGGCTGGCAGTACGCCTCGCAAATGGCGCGAGCAAGATAGCCGGCAGCAGTGGCAAACGCGCGGCCAGCATAATCCATGGCGGCTGATTTGGGGTCCACCCCTTCGGTGATGATACCGCCATCCCACTTGCTGGCACGAAGCACTTTTAGCGCCTGCGATCTTCCCCGGATCAATGCCAGATGATCGGCAACACTCCACACGGTTGTGAAAGGAAGTCGATAGCTACCGGGGAGTCCGCAAGGTGCATTGCTATAAGAATATTTGTGATTGGGGGAGTGCAGCCAATTGTAGGTACGAGCGAAGACTGGGTCGTCCTCCAGAACGAAACCCAGAGTGGCAAGTTTGAGCAGGGAACCTCGAGGAACATCGGCGAAATGCGTGTCCGAAGTAACGAAGGAGAAGGAATAGGCCATTCTTACTCCGAAGTTAAGGTGCGTCGGGCCGCGGCTGATCTGGCACACTCCAAAAGAAGAAATCCTACGCCAAGCAGTTTAATGGTTCTGTAAAGATATCCCTCTGCATTCCTAGAAAATCGCCAAAGTACGCAGACTGCAAAAGGTCTGAGACGAGCTATTCGGGAAATGACTTGGGCATTCAACAAACCCTCATTCATGATTGGGCGATTAAGTGGATGATCACGAAATCCGCGCATTTCAAACGAAAACCAGAAGAACATCGCTAATTAGAGATACTTTTGTCAGAGATTTTCTTCCGAATTCTTACAGACTAGGATTTCTGCAAATCTTAGTATGGGCGCAAATGTGGGGTTACGCTTCCTGTACATACTCTGGTTGAGTGGATCATACAGACATGATGGCAGTTCCTGGGTGCGGGAATTGCGGCGAAGGAGCATTATGAGATTGAAGTTGGCTGCCTATTTCTCGATTTTGATCCTGGCATGCGCCCCTTGGGCTGCTGCGCAATCCGGCACTGGCATCATTACAGGAAGAGTGACTGATCCATCTGGAGGTGTAGTTCCGGGTGCGAAAGTCACCGTAACAAGTACTGCGACCAACGTTGCATCGAATTTAGTCACGAACCAGGACGGCTATTTTGAGTCTCTGCCCTTGGGCCCGGGGGTTTACCAGTTGTCGGTTGTGGTCCCTAATTTTAAGACGCTGCTGCGCAACGGAATCACCGTGCAGGTTGAGGATCGCCTCTCCTTGGATTTGAAGCTACAGGTCGGCCAGATATCGGAAACGGTGGTAATCACCACAGAAAGTCCGCAACTGCGTACGCAAGACGCCGAGACCGGCGAGGTGATCGATCAGCGAATGATAGATAACCTTCCTTCAAACAATAGCGGTTTTAATCGTGATCCATTGTTGCTGCTCTCAATTTCTGGAGATGTCCAAGGTTCAGGGCAACGCGCCGGCTGGAACTTGGTGGCGGGTAATGGAGGCGGTCCTTATTCAGGCCCTGCTGACACGCGAATTAACGGAGGACGGACCAGCAGTGCGGATTATCTAGTTGACGGAGTATCGGTCAGTCAGAATTTTGGTCACGTAATCAGCAATGCTACTCCAGCCTACGACGACGTTTCGGAATTCAAGGTTGTCACAAACGGCATTTCCGCTGAATATGGCCGGCTTTCTGGTGGCGCAGTATCTATCACCACCAAGTCTGGAACGAATGATATTCATGGCCAAGCTTTCATGTACTACCAGGCAGATCAATTCAATGCGAACAGCTGGCAGAACGACTGGCAAGGCGCTCCCAGAGGGCACGGGCACAAAGACGATTTCGGTGGCACCCTTGGTGGACCACTGGCTATCCCGAAGGTTTATAACGGGCGTCAAAAAACGTTTTGGTTCGTCGATTATGAGGGAGTTCGACAGAACTCAATCAGTTCTCAAATTCAGGGTTACGTATTGACGGCGCAGGAGCGCATGGGAAACTTATCGGACATTGGAAATGGAACGTACCTTTCGGGAACCCCGACTCCTTATCCCATGATTTACGACCCGTTTGGACCAAATTCTTATCCGACCCTCGTTACTCCAACTGCCGCGCAGATGGCCAGCCAGCCATGGCTGAATGGCCCGGGGTTCGAGCGAGAGAATCTGCTGCCAAACAACGGAACGTTGATTCCGACTCAATACCTCGATCCCGTGATTCAGAAGTACATCGGCTTAATGCCGCTCCCGAATCACCATCCTGTCGTCCCATATTCGCAAGCAGGAAACTTCGTCTACCGAATTCCAGATTCAAAATCAAACGACGTTTGGTCGGTTCGCATGGACCAGGTGTTGACACAAAAGCAAAACATTTATTTTCGATACAATCGTTTCAATTTCTCTGACGCTTCTGCTGGGGAGTTCTCAAACGTGCCAACCCCGGCTCTTCCGCATGGTTTCAACGAAACGAATCAAACCGCAGCTTCCGGGGCTTTCGGAATGGTTTTCGGTTATAACTATGCAATTTCACCGACACTTTCGTTGGAAGCAAGAGTCGGCGGCAACTACAGCCCATATACGACGGGGTGGTATCTGCCAACAGACCCTGCTGCTACCGCTTATTTAGCGAGCTTTCCGTTTACACCGGATGTCAGGGCGCTTCTTGGCAGTTCCACAAATATCCTGACGATAAGTACGCTCGATGACGAGCCGAGAAACGTGCCCGACTACAATTACGGCAACGGGGGATATCAGATTTACGGCGACTCCTTCAATACCTATAACCAAACTAATTTTCAATACTCGGTTGCGCTTACAAAAATTTTGGGGCGTCACTCCGTTAAGTTTGGGTACGAGGGGAGGAGATACTACGACAATTTCCGAGATGAGGGGCAAAACAACTACTTCAGCGTCGATGGGAATGCCACACAAGAGTATGTTGCAAGTAATAACGCTAATAATCTCAATTGGGCTAACAACAGCCAAGCAGCGGCTAACGCAACCGGTCAATTCCTGATGGGTATTGATACCTGGATGCAGGTACAATCACCCAATCAGAGATATTACCGGGAAAATTATTACTCGTCCTTCGTCCAGGATGATTTTAAAGTCACACCTCGACTGACTTTGAACCTGGGTCTGCGTTGGGAAACAGAAAGCCCACTCACAGAAAAGAACAACAAACTCATCATCTGGAATGCCGATGCGCCCTCGAATTTCGCGGTAAGTCCAGGGTACGACTTTAACCAGGCGTTAGTGAATGCTGGCTTGAATCCGAGCAATGTTGCGACGCCATCCTGGGTGGCAAATGGCTTTCCCAAGGGAGCCTTCGAAGTGGTAGGAAGTCCGCAATATCCGTCGCGAAATTCCTCCTATTGGCATCCTTGGAACTTTGCTCCGCGACTTGGAGCCGCCTATCAAGTGACGCCCAAGGTCGTGGTTCGAGGTTCGTTCGCGATGCTGTATCTTCCAACATCAGGCGACCTAGCTGCTTACGACAACACCGCGGGGCCAACGTTTACAACCAATGCAAGCACGTCCTCATTTCAGACCTCCTCTCCGGTACCCGATCCTAATAACCCGGGCTTGCCCTTCTACCCCGGGAACCTGGGCGCACCGCAGTACGGGTTGCAAACGCTCGCTAAGGGGCCAATTCAGTTCCCAACTGTTGAGGTTACTGCCCCTGTGACCAATAGTCTTACTGCCAATGCTGAAAATGCTGGACAATATTCGAGTGGGATTGGCGCGATTTCCAATCACATCCATATGCCGCTTGAATACGATTGGAGTTTCGGTATTCAGCGGCAACTTCCTTGGAACATGCTTGTGGAGGCCCAATACCTGGGTAACCACAGTAGTGATCTACTCGCAAAGTATAACCCCAGCGTTTTCCCGGCAAACCTTTACACCGGCGGCCCCACAGGTCAGAACTATTCGACCTACACGACGCAAGTAGCGAGCCCCATCAACGGTCAAGGTTCAGGGCTCGGTCCGCAGATACCCTTGGCGTTGCTTGAGACGCCATACCCCTATTTCGGATACCTGGGAGTGCCAGGATCCAATCTCGGAACCTCCAACTTCAACGCTGTCAACCTACGATTTCAGAAACGATTCAGCGACGGATTGGAGATCACCCTGAACTATACGATTTCAAAACTACTGGACGATGTGGGTGGCCCGGACGCTGGAATTTCAGGCGCAGGAGGTCCAGTGGCAGGCTATGGTGTGGGAGGCAAAGTACCACAAAGCGTCCTGCCATTCACCAGCACGTATGGATTGGATCCGTTAGATCAGACGCATAGGGTCAGCGCGTTCTACAACTATCAACTTCCACTTGGGAGGGGACGTCATTGGATGAACTCACCTTCTGGCCTGGGAGGGTCCGTTCTTGACTATGCTGTTGGTGGCTGGACGATTTCGGGTTTCACGACCTGGCACTCAGGAACACCGATTACATTTACATTTCCTTCAACAAATGACAACAACAGCACCGAAGCCATCTTCGAACAATATTCGAGTCTCGCGGCGGGAGCGTCCTATTCGAGCATTATCAACCCCTCTGGTACCGGCAAGAATGCTCTGGTTGGAGCGACTCCGGCGGTCCCGGTGAAAGGAGCGTTTAATCTCAGTGCCTTTGCGACGGGAAGTAACGCTCCTCTCAGCTTTACCTTAGGAAATCTACCCCTTGTGTATGCGCCATTTCGCAATCCTGGGCTAATGGACACGAATTTGTCTCTGTTGAAGAATTTTCCGATCTTCAGCAAAGACGGAACCCGTTATCTCCAGTTGCGCTTGGAGGCTCTGAACGCGTTCAACCACCCAGGGTTGGGCAACTATGACTCTGGACTTGGCGACAGCTCCTTTGGCTTGATAACAGGAGTTGGTAACGTAGCACGCCAAATTCAGATCGCCGCTAAATTTGTATTCTGAGGCAGGCACATATAATTTATATAGGCGGCGAGGAAGTTTGCGTCCTCCCCTTTCCTACTCTCATGACCTTTACATCCTTGACAGCGCACCGAGGCCAATTTCTTTCATTTGCGTTGTCCTTAGCTCAATTCATAGTCGTTACTTCCACGTATGCCGAAACGCCTGTCCAGGCCGCACCCGCAAACAGCGCATCACACTCAATAAATAGTCTCCCGGCTTCCAGCCATTTGCTAAAAGGAAAGCAATATGGACAAGCCGGGAATTGGATCGCGGCCGAGAGGGAACTGCGGATTTACAGGAACGCGCATCCTGATTCAGAGGAAGCAAATGTGCTCCTAGCAGAATCCCTGATTCAATTGAGTCAGCCATTCGATGCGGCGCTGGAATTGCAGGTTTTCCTTAAGCAGCATCCGAATTCCGTTCGGGCGCTCAAACTGCATGCTGCCCTCGCATCCAAGACGCTGCTCGATGAATCTCTGGCGCAGAGTGAACTGTCGAAAGCGACTGAACTCGCTCCCAAGGACGTACGGACCTGGAAGGCCTTGGCAGAGTTATACATGGACGACGGGAAGATGGAATCTGCCATTCCTGCATTAACGGAGGCCCATAATTTGGCTCCAGGCGATCCCGTTATTCTGGCGTCGCTGGCTTACGCGACCGGTCAGACGACCGAATCCGATGATGTGAATGCAATGTTCGAAAGAGCGATTAGACTGTCCCAAGATTCGGCAAAAAATATGGCGCTGGTGCAAATGCTGTACGGACGACACCTGGTAGAAGTTGGCAACGCCGAACAAAGTATCGCCTCATTCAGCAAAGTTTTAGAGATGAACCCGCGATACGCACCGGGGCTTTATTGGAGAGCGCGCGCGTATGAGCAACTTAAGAATCTGCCTGCTGCGGAAGCGGACGCTGTCTTAGCGACAAAACTGGACCCGAGCGACAATGGCGCTCCACTCTTGCTTGTCACCATTTATCGAAAACAAGGAAATTTGGAAAAAGCTCAAGAATACGCGGACCTAGTGCAGCAAATCGCCAAGAATCGAGAAGCGCAGAATGCCAACGGCCGGGAATTAAGGGAGTCTCTGGACCGCGGTGAGCGGCTTCTGGACAAAGGGCAGTTCGTCGAGGCAATACCGGAATATCAGTCGGTGATTCAACGTCTCCCGAACTTCTACGAAGCTTACTTCGCGCTCGGGATGTGTTACGGACAAACCGGTCATTTTTCTGAGGCCGAGGTCGCTTTCAGGAAATATCTTGCTCTTCAGCCTATCTCTGGAGACGGGCGTGCTGCGCTCGGTGTCCTATTGCTGTCGATGGGAAGAAGTGCGGAAGCGGTGCCGGAATTGCAGCAAGCGATTCAGATCGATCCGACTTTATTGGAAGCTCGGAAGGCTCTTGCCAACGAATACCTGCACCAATCAAATTCCAAAGCGGCTATAGAGACGCTTCGCCCGGTGTCCAATTCGTCAGACTTTGAAACGCAGTTATTCATCGCCGAAGCTTATCGACAATCTCACGAATATGGCTTGGCTCTCAGGGCGGTGAACCGTGCGCTAGCGATTACACCGAACCAAGCACAAGCGATACATCTAAAGCAAGAACTTATCGAACAAAAAAAGAGTTCGAAATAGAAAAGCGAGCAATTCTGATGGCTTTTTGTGTGCGCGTTCTGTGGAAGTGCGCCCGATCGGCGATAGGCGTCGTCCTTTCGGTTTTCTTTTTTCTTCTTTTTGTTCCGTTTTCGACCGCGCAGATGAAGTCCGGCTCGGAAATGACCGGCTTCGCATCAGCATTTGCTCTTGACGGCGTAACCTCCCCAGATTTTCAAGTCCAGGAACTCGCTGCCCAAGTTAGCTCTGGGTCAAGGGTCAACGTTCTGTGGCCCGGCGAGACGCTGCAGATGACACTTCGCTTTACAAATAGATTATCGATCCCGTTGCGCGCGCAAGCCTCAATCCAAGTCATTCAATACGGCACGAGCGTGCCTGCTGGCGAAACTTGGGCGCCCACTGTTTTTCGTCTTGGGGAAGCGGGATCGACGCCAGTTGAGGTCGATCTTGCGCCGGGCGGTTCGCAAGAAAGTGTAATTCATCCTCAAATTCCGGAAACATTTGGCGGCTACGCATTGATTGCCGATATGCAAGGTCATGGTCGCGTGTTCGTTGCCGCGATTGTCCGCTGTTTAAAGCCGGAGCCAGGGAGGGTGGAATTTCCGACTTACGCGTTGGACACAACGTGGGATGAGTTGATGAGCGAGGGTGTTTTCGAGTTGTTTGAGAAGTTGGGCGTAAAGGGAATGCGCATGGGTGCGCCATTCAATCCCCGAGATGATCCAGAAGCGGAGAAGAGCGCAGAAATACTTGACCGATATTTGACCTGGGCGAAGGCGCACGACGTCACCGTGATGCTGACAATTGGCGGCGGCGACGCGAAATCGATGCAACCGCTCAATCGACCTCGGCCTTGGCTGTCGAACGAGGGCAAAATGCTCGATACAAAAGACGACCGAGCCTGGTTGCCAAGTTTCGACCACGAATTTCAACGATGGGTGGAGTCGATTACGTCGCGCTATGGTTGGCCCAAAGGGAATGTGAATGCGGTTGAACTTTGGAACGAACCTTGGGAGGCAGTCTCGATTTCGGGCTGGGGCGCGGATATTCCCCGGTATCGCGATCTTTTCACTCGTATGGCTTTGGGAGTCGAAGCGGCGAGGCGCAACGCTGGAGTGAAAGTACTCATTGGGGGAATGTGCTCTTCCAGCAATGCGCGGGATAAGTTGTTTCCTGATGGCTCCGATCATTTCCTGAAGTGGATGGACTTCATCAGTATTCATTACCAAGCGCTCGCAGCTGATCCGTCGCTCGTGCCGGAATGGATTCATAGAAAAAATGAGTACGGTCCCGTTCGCGTGTGGGACACGGAGAGCTGGATCGCAAATTCTGAAGATCGCGTGCCGGGTGTAATCGCATCCATGCGGGCTCAGGGGCAAAGTCGCACGGCTGGAATTTTTGACGGGAATGTTTACGAGAGCAAAAACTTAAAGATAGACGGGCGCGTTTATCCCGTAGTGCAAGCCTGGTCCCCCGCAGCCGCAGTCGCCGCGAGTCAAAAATTTATTGGACAACGCGAGTTCAAGGAGCTTCTCTTCAAAAATGGTCTACCATGGATTTTCGTTTTTGACGGACTCCCTCACACGGGAAGTGACGACACAAATCCGGACGATGGGACTGTCGTGGTAGTTGGCGACCTCAAAAAGATCTATGAGCCCGATCGCACGTTATTTCGAGCTGTGACGGTTGATCACAAAGCCATCTTAGTCATGTCAGATGGCGGAGGAATTGTTCGTCTTTACGACTTCTACGGCAATACTGTTCCAGCTGAAGCTGGGAAGATTTCAATCCCGCTGAATGGGCAGGGATATTTTGTACGAACTAACGGTGCACCGGGCTCGTTCGCGAAACTGGTAACGCTTTTAAAGTCTTCGCGGATCGACGGCCTTTCACCAGTCGAGATCAAGGCGCACGATCTCCTCGCACCCATTGGAGAACGGCCCGTGTTGCGGTTCCAGGTGACAAACGTTTTGAACCGCGCCGTCCATGGATTGCTAATTCCGCAGTTATCCGGCGCATCGTTGGACCAACCATCGGCCGGGGTCTCACTTGGACCTAATCAATCTCGCGAAGTGACATTTAGGCTGAAACAAGGCTCTCCGGCTGCCAGTAATATTTATCCACTCACAGCGCGTTTTGACGCTGGTCCTGATGGCGCAACAGATTTTCACGAAGACCTGCATGTTAATTACATCGCGAAGCGAACCATCTCGATAGATGGGGACCTCTCCGACTGGGATGGTGTATTACCCCAGGTTCTGCCAACGGCGGGAATGCCATCCACGCTAACGGAAGAAGCGTGGCTGCCCTTTAAGAACTTTGGCAAAGAATCAAAGAGTTCCACGTCAGTCGTTTACCTGGCGTATGACAATAACAATTTCTATTTTGCCGCCAAGATTGCAGACGAATCACCGGATCCGGGAATGGTCAATTTTCAAAAACGCGATGATGATTCCTACTTTTATCCAGATCGAGTAACCGATCCTCAAGGCAACTTGCTCGCGTGGCCGGATCACGTTCGTCATTATTCCTACCGAAAAAATTTCGATATCCCGTCGGGTAGCGAAGAACACAACAACGTTCAGATAGCCTTTAACGTTTTGGCCGAAAAACCTTGGCTGCCAAATCCGTCGGGAACGATGCCGAAATTTATTACCTACTGGGACACCGATTACGAGTACGCGTTGAACCCAGTTGCGTCGGAGTTTGGCGGCGGCACTGAGGTATGGAGATTGCTGTCTCCGGGCATGCCGCGCAAGCACTTCTTTCCGCGTCAGCCGAAGGCGCCAATTGATGGCGGCGATGTTGATGGCGCAAAACTAGTAATTCGACATGTCGAGAATACTCGCATTGTGGAAGCTTCGATTCCCTGGACAGAAATGCCGGAAGTACGCAGCAAACTCTTAAAAGGTGAGCCGATTAAGTTTAGTTGCCGCGTGAACAAGAACAAAGGCCTGGCACAGGAGCTTGCCGCGGGGCGTAGCGTTTCGAAAGTGAATTCCGTTACCTTCCATGATGACTGGCAGAATCACTGGGCCAATGAACTTGAGTTCCAGGCCGAACAATAATCACATGGGCTCGGTCACTTTCAAGATCTGATCGGCCTTTACGTTCTTCAATACCTGAATAATCCCGCTGGGCCAACGAATTTCGAGTTGGCCCGCCGCAGATTTATTCATTCCGAAGTGCACGCGTTTGTCACTTGACGAACCATATCCAACGCTGGTGGTCGCTTCGTTGTATTGCGCCCCTTCCGCCGTGATTAGCTTGAGTCTTGCACCGAGGCCGTCTCGATTGCTTCTGGTGCCGAGCAGTTCTACCAACAACCAGTGGTTTCCGTTCTGCGTTCGATTCATCCATATTTCTGGCGAGGTATTGAGGCAATTGACTACGACGTCGATGCGCCCGTCATTGTTCAGATCGCCAAATGCAGCGCCGCGATGGGAGCTTGGTGCCTTGAAAGCCGCACCAGCCGATGCACTGATATCCGTGAAGGTACCGTCATGATTGTTTCTCAAGACTGTATTCGCTTGCTTGTAGGGAAGCTGTTCGATCTCTTCTGCGTTGTCCAGAATGGCCGAATTCGACATGAAAATATCTTTCCAGCCGTCGTTGTCAAAATCAAAAATGCCCGTACCCCAGGAAGTCAAAGGCATTGTCACGCTATGGAGCTTGGAAGAAAGCGTTGCATCTTCGAAAAATCCGCCGCCCAAATTTATGTAAAGCGGGAATGTGTCTCCATGCATCGCAGTTTCGAAAATGTCGGGTTTCCCATCGTTGTTGATGTCTCGAAAATCGACACCCATCCCAGCGATACTGCGTCCGTCGCGATTGTAGCTGACACCACTTAGCAGGCCGACCTCCGTAAACGTGCCATTGCCGTTGTTATGGAACAGAAAATTACGGAAGGTGTCGTTCGATACGAATACATCGACAAAGCCGTCATCGTCGTAGTCCGCGAATGCGACGCCCATTCCTTTTCCCTTGTAACGAGATATTCCGGAACGGTCCGAGACGTTTGTAAATGTTCCGTCTCCATTATTGTGAAACAGAAGGTTCGACAAACCTGCGTAACTATCCGGCGAGCAGTAGGACCGCAGCGACTTCACTTCGCAGACGCGGTCTAATGCTGGAGACCAATTAAGATAGTTGACGACGAACAAATCCAATTTGCCGTCGTTGTCGTAATCGAACCAGCCCGCGGCGGCGGAAAACGAGTTTTTCAATTCAGGCGGGACATTGCCTAATCCGGCTTTTTCGGTAACGTCCGTGAATGTCCCGTTTCCATTATTGTGATACAGCTGATAGCCGTTTGCTCCGGTAACGAACAGATCCGGAAATCCATCATTGTCATAGTCAGCCGTAGCCACGCCAATCGCATAGAAGGAACCTTGCACGCCAGATTCTTTGGTCACGTCCATGAACGTGCCGTCTCCATTATTTCGGTACAGGCGGTTATAGAAGAGAGGATCTGATTTATCCATGGAAGGAAGCAACGCGCCGTTTGTAAAAAAAATATCCAGAAGGCCATCATTGTTGTAGTCGAACACTGCCACGCCGCCGGCCATTGTTTCGGCCTGGTATTTACGTCCTCTCGCACTGTTATCCAGAACAAAAGATATCTTGGAACTCCGTTCAATGTTTTCAAATGTTACCGGACCATTGATCGCTGCTGGTCCGGCAACCTGGGCGAAACTGCCAACAAGAAACAGGCAAATTGCAAATAGAATCGGCGTTCGTCGCAGAGTTCCACGGGACGAAGGGGCACTCATTGCTTTCCCGGCCGCAATACCGATAATTTTTCTGGCTCTTCAACCTTGAGAATTCGATCCACCGCGGGCGCATTCAATATCTGGACGATCGCGCTCGGCCATCTGATCTCCACGGTCGCCACCTCTGTTTCTTTCCCCAAGCCGAAGTGGACCCGCTTATCGCTGGAGGAGAGGAAGCCCACGCTGGTCGTCGCATGGTTATAGAGTTCGCGGCCGGAGGCGGTTCGAACTTTGATTCTTGCGCCAATACCATCTCGATTGCTTGCGTGGCCGCGGAGATCAAGCATTAGCCAATGATTGCGGCTCAAACCAGCGTTTAACAATATCCGCGGTTTTTCTCCCAATGCGGCGACAACAATATCCATATTCCCGTCGTTATTCAGGTCCACAAACGCAGAGCCTCGATGATAACCGAGAGAATTGAAGTCTTTGCCCATTTCCGGACTCACATCAACAAACTTCTTTCCGTTTTCATTCCGGAACATGGTGTCGTGTTGTTTCGAGTTTTCGCGGATATCGTCGACGTCGCCGTTCGCAGAATACAGATCTTTCCAGCCGTCATTGTCATAATCTATGAAACCCATGCTCCATCCGGAATACGGGCGGCTCAAATTCGAAATGTTGGTTCTTTGGGAAACGTCATCGAACGACTTGCCCTGGTCGTTTTTGAAAAGCCCAAAAATCTGTCCTGACAAATCGTTGTAGACGATGTCAACTTTGCCATCGTTGTCGAAGTCTTTTGCGTCGCTGCCCATGGCAGACACGGTCGAACCTCGGTCGTTGTATGCGACTCCATACAGCACCCCTTGTTCTTTAAAAGTTCCGTCGCCCTGGTTGATGAACAGGAAATTTCTTTCGGTATCGTTGGAAATGAAAATATCTATCAAGCCGTCATCGTTAAAGTCCGCTATGGAAATACCCATGCCCTTGCCCAGCGCTCCGGCCATTCCAGCCTTCTCTGTCACGTCCTCGAAATGCCCCTTACCAAGATTGTGATACAGCCGCATAGCGACCCGCGGGTATGTGCTTGGGTCGCAATAAAATTCTTTTCCGCTGGACATCAAGCATTTCTTATCGCTGGACGGGGACCAGTTGGTGTAATTGGAGACCACCAAATCCAACAATCCATCATTGTCAAAATCGAACCAGGCAGCCCCCACGCTAAGTAGATTCTCTGGTTTTTGATCGAGTCCGGAACCCGCAGTGACATCCGTAAACGTTCCATCCCCATTATTATGGTAAAGCGCGTTTCTTCCCGCGCCCGCAATGAACAGATCTTCGTTTCCGTCGTTGTCAAAGTCGCCGGCGGCGACGCCAAAACTATACCCGAGGTCCTTGCCCGTTAACCCTGCCTTTTCCGTCACATCTTCAAACGTGCCGTCTGCCCGATTGTGCAACATGCAGTTGTAATAGGAAGAATTTGTTTTTTTTAATTCCGGCAATTTGGCGCCATTCGTGAAAAATAAATCCATCAGCCCATCGTTGTCATAGTCGATCACAGCGATTCCACCGCACATGGGCTGCGGGAAATACTTTCTACCGGTTGCGTCGTTGTTGGTGGTGTAGCTAAAAGTCGAACGCCCAGCAATATTCTTGAACCAGGCCTGTTCTCTTGTCTGCGCCCATGTTCCGATTGAAGTAGCACTTTCGATTACTGGAAAGGCGGCCCCAAGGGCAAATAGTACGAGCAACACAACTCGCCAAACTCCGGCTGTCCACTTCCTTTGCGCTCTAACCTGTAGGAACGAGGCGTGAATAGCAAACAACCTTTCCATCAGAATTAAATTTCGATATCAACTATTCGAGCGGAAGGCTCTTGCGATAGTCGCGCGGCGTCAAGTGCACCAGTCTGCGAAATACCAGACCAAAATAACTCTGATCGCAGAATCCAACTTCTTCTCCGATTTCAGAGATGGACTTGTCCGTGGTAGCCAAAAGCGCCTGGGCTTTCGCGATACGGAAATGATTTAAGTACATTTCAAACGGCTGTCCTGTCAGTCGCTTGAATGTACGCATGAAGTGCGTTTTGCTCATTCCAACGATCGAGGTCGCAGTAGAAAGCGCGATTGGCTGCGGATAATGGGTGTCGACATATTCGAACAGCGGTTGCATGCGTTCAATGGTACGCTCTCGCTGCCCGAAGGCATTTGCCACCGCCATGTGGTCTTTGTAGTGATTGATCAACAAAATGAGAATCATTTCGAGATAGGTACGAGCCGTCAGTCTGGCGCGGTCGGAAGCAGCCGGCAATTCGTTCCGGATTTTATCGATGAGAGTAAAAATCTTAAGCGGGACAGACGTACGTCGAGGAATCAAGTTGGGGAATTGTGATCCTTGAAGCAGGAACGGCATAAGGTATTGGACATCGGAGCCGCTCCCATCCGAGCCGAGCAGCACGTCGGGTAAAAAGTAAAGCACCACCGCGCGAAAGGGCGATTGCAACAGCTCGCTAAGGCGGTGATACATCACCCCGTTGATCACAATTAAATCGCCTTCGTGCGCAACAAATTCTCGATCTTGTATCTGGTAACGAACTTCTCCGGAATGAACGTACAGGAGTTCCAAGTAATTGTGCCTGGTCAGGCGGAAGTTACGCTTGCGTAGGAAAGAGAAGCAGCGCACGTCGACAGGAAACCCAGGATTGAAGGGCCAGACATGAGTACCGTCGGCGCGGATCTGCGGCTCGACGACGGGATGAACGCTCTCCCAAGGAAGTTCTGGCTCAGTCTGCGCCCCTGGCAGGGGGCGGCCAATCAATGCTCTGCTCGGCAGATGTACGCTCATAAATGAGCCTCAGGTACACCGTCATATAACACGAATCATCAAAAATACGCAAGAAATAAAATCAAATTTTGAATGGTGATGTGAAATGGTTGCCGACCTCTACTAGATTATAAATAAAGGGCTTATCAGACCTTACGCGTCATGAACGCGAGCTTCGTCCGCTCTTAGCCTTCGCGGAGCGCCCAACAATCCAACAGTAATTCCCTTTGAATTTGGTGTTTTTTTCAGAAAAATCAATATGGAAAAGGGGCGTTTCCGGCAGAGGCATTCAATACTTAAAAAGGTCTCGCAAGTATCGAATTCCTTCAAACGCGATCGCCTCTGGCGTGGCCGCGAGATCGCGCCAGATCGCCGCTGCAGCGGAAAGTTCGATGTGCCCGAATCCGAAACTTTCAATCGTCAACCACCCGTCGTAGCTGATGGCGCTAAGCGCATTCGATATTCCGCGAAAGTCGACGTGTCCCGTGCCTGGAATCCCGCGATCATTTTCACAAACATGAATGTGTTTTAAGTGCGCGCCGGTTGCTTGAAAAGTTCTCGCGACGTCCTTCTCCTCAATATTTGTGTGAAACGTATCAAGCAGCACCCCGATCCTTGAATCGTGGATTTCCTCGCACAGCCTTACGGCGTCCGCGGCGGTGTTTAGAAAAAATGTCTCAAATCTGTTCAGGGGCTCCAAAGCGAGCGTGACGTCGCATTTCGCCAGTTCGTCTTTCAAGCTTTGAAAGCACTCAACGGCCCAGTTCCATTCCTCCTGTGTGGGGCGCATCTTTGTTAGATATCCGACCGGCGCGTAGACTGGACCACCCATGCGCTTTGCGCCAAGCGCGGCGGTAAGATGGATGCACTCGCGTAAATGTTGGATTGCACGTTTTCGCGCCGAGCGATCGGGGTCGATTGGATTAATCTGCGCTGGAAGAATCGTGCATACGAGGCATTCCAGTTCATTTTCCGCTAAAGCCCGGCGAATGGAAGCAGCAATGATCCTTGATGGCGAAAAAACCGGAACTTCAAATCCATCGAAGCCGTGCCTGCGAACTTCGGGCAAAAGAGAAAAGTAGCGTTGGTCGAACTCGGCCGTCCACAGAAGTGCATTCACTGCAATCTTCATCGAGACTTGGCCTCGGGTTTCCACGGTGCTCGGCTGCCGTCCATCGCGCATTGATAATGCAAGGTCTCAAGTATTTGAGCATCACTCCCATCAGCGCGCATGATCCAAACGGGACGCTTCTCGGCCTTCCTTTCCTTGTACGCGTATTCTTTGGCGTCGGGATAATTCCAGTAGTCGTAGTCGGTCACTCGGAAGGTGATGAAGTGCGCGTCGGGAGACCATGCGGCCGAGGTAGCGAACTGCTTGAGAAAGGTTAGCTGGCGCTTATTTTTCCCATCCTGATCGCAACAGAACAGTTCCAATTTTGAATCCACTTCGTCGCTATAGAGCATTTCCGTTCCATCTGATGACCAGGTCGGCGTCACGGCGCCGATCCGGTTTTCATGCTCTGTCAGTCGACGCACCTGCGTTCCATCGATGCTCATTGTGAATACGCAATACCCCGCCTTTGTTTTTTGCGTAAACGCGATTGTCTCTCCGTCAGGAGAAATCGCAGGGTCTCGGCCGGGCGCGACAACCGTGAAACCAGTGCCATCTTCCTTTACCCGGGATATGACCGCTTCCGAGCCGTCGCACGCGTCATAACCAAAATAAATCACGGATTTGTGCCAGGTCGGAAAATAACAAATCCCTCCCTGCCGTACATCTGTCAGTTTGCGAATTTTGTTGGTCTGTAAATCCGCTGCATAGAGATTGTAAGTATCAGCGCCGCCTCGATCGGACGTAAACACAATTTGTGAACCGTCGGGCGACCACATGGGGTAGCGATTTTGCGAGAAAGCGTCTCGACTGACATTCCTGGAGTCGCCGGAAATCGCATCGACGACGAAGATCTGGGTGTTCCCCGTACGGTTGCTTGTAATGGCAAGAATTGCTTCCGGCAAATCGCTGAATCTTTTTGGCAAGTGCACTTTCACCTTTGACTCCGCGTTAAACTAATTCTCTTATTGCGGTGTCATTTCTAATGGAATGTTGGCAACCGCACTAATTCTCCGCCTCGCATGGCCGACGTATGGGCGCAGATTCCCGCGCACGTCCAATTGAGCGATTGGAAAACGTCAGGGAAGGACGGCCGGTCTTCCAGGATGCTGCTGAGAAATTCATGTACAAGGTGAGGGTGTGAACCTCCGTGACCACCACCTTGCGCAAAGGACGGGTGCGCATGTTGGCCGTCGTACACGCCTCGTGTTGTGAAGCGTTGAATTTCCTTGGGCAACTGCTTGGCATAGTCCGCCACTTCCACTCTCTGAGGCGTTTCTCCAACGTGCAGCACTGGGCGCTCACCTTCAATTTGGGTCCATTCAAATGCTGCCTTGTCGCCGTAGACATCAAAGCTCTCGATATATTGGCGCGCAGTTTCAAAGAGAGACCGCGTTACTTCGAAGGATAAACTCTCTCCGCGAACTTTGAACAGAGCGCTTTCGACGGCAAAGGGCGAGCCGTATTTTAATTCCAGATCCTTGGCGATTTGTCCGGAGCCGAAACACGAAACATAGTCCGCTTCGCCTTTGACCAACGCAAGGCACGGGCTCACAGCATGGGTCGCATAATGCATGGGGGGAAGCCCTTCCCAGTAGCCAGGCCAGCCAGCCATTTCCTGCTGATGACATCCGCGCATAAATTGGATCCGGCCTATTTTCCCGGTCAAATGAAGTTCACGCACGAACAAAAACTCTCGCGTGTAAATCGCGGTTTCCATCATCATGTAATTCTTGCCAGAGGCCTCCGCAGCTTTGGCGATTCGGTGGCATTCCTCAATGCTTGTGGCTGCCGGCACGGTACAAGCTACGTGTTTTCGTGCATCTAATGCCGCGATACTTTGCGACGCGTGAAGATGAATTGGGGAGTTGATATGCACCGCATCTACTTGCGGGTCGCTTAGTACATCCTTGAAGTCGGTGTAGCGTTTTGCGACTCCCAATTCGTCTCCGATCTCATCCAGTTTGGATTTTGTCCTCTGACAGATGGCGTACATTTCCGCCTGCGCATGCTCCTGATAAATGGGAATAAATTCCTTGCCGAATCCCAAGCCGACAATGGCAACTTTGATCTTTTTATTCATTGGCCCCTCCTGCCTGTCGAGGACGAGTGCATGTCAGTCCGCCCACCCCAACCATTTTTCAGCTTAGGAGAGGCTACGGCGCCGTGGAGCGCGGTTTCTGTAAGAATGAGCAATAGTTTTCCTAGAGAACTATCCCATCTAGAAACAGCGTTTTCCCGGACGGTGGCCATTTCGCAAGCGATGTAGCAGCCTCATTTTCCACGCTCCATCCTGCAGGCCTGCTCTTTTCTCAGAGTCTTCTCTCGAAATGTTTATAGAAATAGTTTTCACGCAAGCATAGCTTCCTCTCAGTCTCCTAACGTCCGTCTTATAAGTTCAAAGGAATTGTCATGCGAACAAGACTCATTCGATTTCATGTGTTGATTGTTTTGCTGTTTGTTACGGTTTCGATGGCTTTTGCCCAGTCCGCTCCCCAGCCAGATACCGCCCATGCCAATACGCCAACTCCGAAGAACAAATTGCTAGTTGCTGCTGCGGCCGAGAAAGACGATTCTGCTATCGACTACGTAACCAGTTGGATCGGAAATTCATTCGGCGGTAATGATCCGAACTTTCCCATGCAGACGAACCTCCACGTTCAACTCGATATGGATACGATTTACGTCTCGTCGGACGGCAAGGTCTACACCAATGCTGTCTGGGACGAAGGCGGCCGCCCCGTATCCGTTTTCAAGGATGGCCGCATCATCAGCCCTCTGAACAACCAAAGCAACAGCGTGAACTGGCAAAACGGTGGTGGTGTCGCGGTTGCAGCTAAGGATGACCGCATTTTCGTGGGTTACAGCCCGAACGGAACCGGTGTTGGCATCCTCAACTCCACGGACATGTCGAATTCGGGTGAGTCCTTGTCTGGCAGTTCGTCACTTGCGAACAGCCACGGCATTTTTGGCATGGACATTCACAACAACCAGCTCTTTGTAACGGAGAACGATGTAAACCTCGTGGAAGTTTTCGACCTGAAAACTCTCGCGCTCGTGGACTCGTTTTCGGTTAGCAATCCGGTGCGGATCGCCGTGGACCAGGCTGGCGGTTTCTGGGTCAGTCATCGCGATCCCACTCCGTTGCCGGCAACGCCTCAAGGCAATGTTTTCGATGTAAACGGTCAGATGGGCTTGCCAACGATCGATCATTATGACTCGATCGGAAAATGGGTGAACTCAATTACCTTGCCTCCCGGTGGATCGGTCGGCGCGCTCTGCATCAATGCGTGGGGAGCTTTGCTTGTGGCCGACAATGGGCCCGACCAGAACATCAAGATCTACGGCAACATTCAGCATGACCCTATCCTGGTCACGACATTCGGTGAAAAGGGTGGCAACTATGCTGGACCACTGCCTGGACGCGTTGGACCGCGACGTCTCCGCGGCATGACCGGTATCGGCACCGACGCGTCGGGAAATATTTACGTCAGCCAAAGCGGCTTTGGCCTGGATATGGGTGTTGGTCACGGCGTCCTACTCCAAAGTTATGCATGGTGGGGCGACTTAAACTGGCAACTAGATGGACTTGAGTTCGTTTCTTTAGGCGCCATGGACCCGACTTCTGAGCACGACTTCTACGACGCTTATCACCACTTCAAAATGGATTGGTCCCAGGGGCCCGGTCAGGAAGCAAAATACATCGCCGATACATACGATCGCTTTAAGTATCCGCAAGATGTTCGCGTTACGAACATCATGAGCACCGGGCGGATTCAGTACATTCAAGGAAAGAAATTCCTGCTTGTTGGCAATCAAGGAGGGACGCTACTGGAAATGTACCGTTTCGAAGACGCCGCGAGCGAGATCGCCATTCCGTGCGTTGCGTTCGATTACGGTTCCTTCCAGAGCGGCGCCTATCAGGACTTTGTCGTTGAACCCATCGACGGAGAATTTATATGGCGCGACTTGAATGGCGACGGACAAATGACACTCGACGAATTTACTGAACCTCCGAACAACTTGCACCGCGACGGAGGCTACTTCTATGTGGATACGCATGGCGACGTATGGCAAGTAAATTATCAGGCGGAAAATCCGCCGTATGAGCAGTCCATTCATCTCCGTCGATACCTTTTCCAGGGATTCGATCATTTCGGAGCGCCAATTTACGATTTCACTCACACGCAAATTTACGACGCTCTGGTCGATTTCCCGGATCTCACCACGGTTTCCGGAGCCGTTTTTCATCCGAACACCGATGGCGGAACGTTGTACGTTTCAGGTACAACTCCGGGGCAAGGAGCCTTCTCGAAAATCGTAAAAATCGAGAATTGGGACAAAGGGAATCGCAAACCCAAATTCGTCGTCGATATTCCTTGGGATCCAGATCCGAACAACCCCTGGTCTCCGAACTCATTCACAGTCAGCGATGATTTTCTGTTCGTCGATTTCTGGCTTCCTCACTACAATGTGATATTCAGCGCGCATGATGGGGCTTATGTCGGAAAGTTCGTCCCTGGTAACGACGTTGGTGGCGTCCCGAATGTTGGCAATACTGATGAATTTCAGGCCAATACATCGTTCCGTCGCCCTAACGGCGAATACATAATTGTCCAAGAGGAAGATTATCAAGCAAAGTTTTTGATGTATCGCTGGACTCCCCCCGGCAGTCTTCCAAAGCCCCCCGTTCCGCAATCACCGTCGGCGGTGCAGGGCACCCCGAACGATGAAGCGGCCACTTTGACTTGGACTGGCGGTGCAGATGCGCTCATTTACAATGTGAGCCGCAGCAGTACGAGCGGTGGCCCTTATACAATTGTCGACACTGGCGTCTATCAAACCACGGTAGCCGATGTGGGCCTCACCAACGGTCAAACCTACTATTATGTCGTTTCCGCCGAAGCAGACACCGGGCTCAGCAGCCAAAACTCATCCGAGGTCGCCGTAACCGCAACTCCAGTCGGCACAACTTATGAAGCAGAAAGCGCCAGCTACGCAAATGGGCCGTTTGTTGTGACGGGTTGCCCGCTTTGCTCTGGCGGTGCCCGCCTCGGAGCCATCATTCAAGGTTCATCCGTCACGTTTTCCCCGGTCGTCGTTCCCGTCGCTGGAACCTACGCGGTTCGCATTTATGAGGTGAACGGAAACCAACCGTCCGATTGGGGAATCCCCACTGAGCCGACAATCGATGTCACCGTGAATGGCGGAACGACGATGACCTCTCCTCCTTTGCCGTTCACCGGGGATTGGAATACTCCGGGCTATACCGTCGTGAACCTGAACCTTCAAAAGGGAGCCAATTCGATCGTCTTGTCGGTTCCCGCGGCGGCTCCAAGCGGCGATCCTGACATCGATCGCATCGTTGTTCCTTTCAATCCCATGTGATTTGTATTATTGGGTTAATAAACTTACTGAGGCCATCACAATTGGTTGTATCGGTGCTATTTCAAAAACACAATGGGTCCGCGATACCTCCGCGGGCCCGTTGGCGTTTGTGCGTCGTAATTACAGCAGGAAGAGTTTTTGCCTCTGCTCTTCTTATTATTTTTGTTGCCGTTCGGCTCTTTGCGGCGCCGCTGTCGAAACGTTTAGGAGAGCGTTCCAACTGCGTCCGCAGGATCCTGAGCTTCTCGCCGGCTACGCTCTTGCTCTTGGTCGCGATGGGCGCCCTTCGGAAGCGTTTTCTCAATTTGATCTGACCGAAAAGCTTAATCGCAGTACACATCCCCCGTCCCTCCAGGTCCCCTTGCGTTTTGCCACTTTTCTGCGTGAAGCCGAAAAATACCGTCAAAGTATTCCCTATTATTCTGCGGTTCTGAAAGCAGACCCAAACTTCGTTGCGGTTCGGCTGGAACGCGCGCCAAGCTTTATCGGTATTCTCGACTGGAAGAGCGCTGAAGATGATTTGCGGATTTGTGCAGCAGGCATTAGTACGCGTGCGCAAGCCCTGCCACTTTTATTGCGTACGCTTCAGACGCAAAACAAAACGGAACAAGCTCAGCAGCTCAGATCGAAATGTGGAGCGACCAAGACCTATCGAAAAAGGCAGCGAACAATGAAATCGCGGCGGACCTGCGCAATGCTCAAGCGCTCTACACAGCTGGCAAGTGTTCAGAGGCAGCGGTGCTTTATCGTCAGGTGCTCGCCCGTCATCCCGAGGCCATCGCCGGCTGGTCGGGTTTAGGTCTGTGCGAAGTCAAGCTCAACGCTCCGAATTCAGCGGAGACTGACTTTCGCCGCTATCTCGCCACGAATGAAAACTCGCCACTGGTGCACTTTTATTTGGCGAATGTGCTGCTTCGAGAAAAGGAATCCGAAAATGCGCGCGCCGAGTTTAGGCGTGTCATGGAACTCGATCCTCTTCACGTATCGGCCCAAACCGGTATTGCGGCCTCTTTCATTTTAGAAGGGAATTACAACGCAGCGATTCGGGAACTCCGCTCTATTCCGAGCCCTGCTTCGAACGACCTTTCCGTAAATCTGATGCTTGCAGAAGCGCTTTATAAGGGGAGGGACAAGACCGCCGCAATGGATGAACTGAAACTGATCTTGAAAAGAGATCCGAAAAACGGAGACGCGCTAAGAATGCAAAAGGCAATCTCGACAGCAGAAGCGACGGGAGAGTAGAAATTATCTATCGGTGGCTGCCAAAGGAGACGTTTTCTCTCGCTCCAGCGCTTTTTGCCGGTATTGCCGGGGCGTCATTTTCGTCAATTTGCGAAACAGCAGACCGAAGTAACTCTGATCGCAAAAACCTACCTCTAGTCCGACGTCCGCGATGGGACTTTCCGTATGCGCCAGTAATTCCTGTGCTTTCGCGATGCGAAATTCATTCAGGTAATTGATGAACGGTTGCCCCGTTATGTATTTAAACGCTTGCCGAAAATGCGACGGACTCATGTGGACGACGCGGGCCGCCTCGGTCGGAGAAATGGGTCCGGCGTAATTACTCTCCAGGTAGTCGAAAAGAGCCTTGAACCGTTCTAGCGTCCGCTGTCGTCGGTCAAACGCCTTTAGTCTTTTGTGGTTTGCTTCGTAGTGATTAAACAGCAGCACCAAAATCATTTTGACGTAAGTTCTTACGCAGAGTCTCGCACGGTCCGATGTCGCGGGCAATTCACTCTGAATTCGATTCATCAATTGACGTATTTCCATCGGCAATCCCGTGGACGAGGGCACGATATGAGGTAGTTCTGAGTCCCTCAGCGGCTTCAAGTATTCTGTCCCTGCGCCCTTTGCTGCAGCTGTGCGAATCAATTCAGGATGGAAGAACAGCGATTCAACGCAAGCGGAATCGCTGGAGTATTCCGTGATGCGGTGATATTCGGGCAAGGCCATGATGAATAGGTCGCCGCGATTTTGGGTTACGCGCCGATCCTGGATTTGCCAAACCAATCGGCCGGAACGTACATAGGCTAGCTCCACGTAATCGTGGCGATTAGTACGGAAAGGGAATCTTCCGCTCAATAGATGATGGACGACGTCGATCGGAAATCGCTGGTCAAACGGCCACTGATGGATGCCTTCGGCATTCACCTGGGAGTCGCTTACAGAATGGTGTGCTACGACGTCGCGAGACGCTTTTTGTCGCACGGTTCCCCTCTTACGCCCCAAGCGTTAACGAGATTATACCAACTCCTCTGCGCCCGCTCTAGGACAGTCCTGGATGGGAAAGCATGGAACGTAAAAAGTTGCACCGCGGATTTTGTTCTACGCTGATTCTTTTCTTAGAATTGTCCTTGCCTTTCCTCATAGAATTCTTCGCTCATCAAAAGTAGCCTCTTCAAGCAAGTTGTGCCCTGCGGGCCGCAGCTCATCCCCGCGAAGTCCTGTTGAATACTACAATTGCATCCAGTTCAACTCGGGGTCTATCAGGGGGCGCACTGATGGGAAAGCTGCGTTTTGCAATGTGTGGGACGGGATTTTGGGCACGCTATCAGTTGGCAGGTTGGCGTGAATTGGCGGATGTGGAGTGCGTAGCCGTATGTGGACGGAGCCAGATGGAGGCGAACAATTTTGCTGGCGATCAAGGAATTCCCGCGTTCTATGAAGACCTCGAGACTATGCTGAAGCGAGAGCGGCCCGATTTTTTGGACATTGTGACGAACGTGGATAGCCACGAAGAGTTGGCCCGGCTCGGTCTTGCTCGTCTCGTGCCCGTGGTTTGCCAGAAGCCCCTGGTCGCCAGTCTTCCCCGCGCCGAAGCTCTTGTTCACGACTTTGCCAAATCGGATGTGCCGTTGTTCGTAAATGAAAACTGGCGATGGCAAACTCCCCTCCGCGAAATTAAGAAATCTATCGAACGTGGCACGATCGGCAAAGTTTTTCGCGCGCGTGTGGACATGATTTCGGGTTTTCCTGTATTTGCGAATCAGCCCTTTCTGCGGGACCTTGAACAGTTCATTCTGACCGACCTGGGATCACACATTCTGGATGTCGGTCGATTTCTCTTCGGCGAGGTCCGCTCCCTCTATTGCCAAACTCAAAAAACTCTTCCCGAAATTCGCGGTGAAAACGTAGCAACGGTTCTCCTTACCATGGTTACTGGCGCGACAATCATCGTTGAATTGGCGTACGCTCAAAATCCCCTCGAACGCGAATGTTTTCCTCAGACTTTAGCTTTCATAGAGGGTACGGAGGGTTCGCTCGAGTTGTGTCCGGATTATTGGATTCGCACCACCACCAAGCAGGAGACCGTTTCTGCCTGTTATCCGCCGCATCATTATGTCTGGGCGGACCCTGCCTACGATGTCGTTCACTCCAGCATTGTTCCTTGTCAATCCAACATTCTGAGTGGATTCCGCGGTGGCCAGGTAGAAACCACAGGCGAAGACAACCTCAACACTCTAAAACTCGTATTCGCTGCATACGACTCTGCTCGGTCCGGCCAAGCTGTGAATTTGCAAAAGCAAGGCCACGCATGACCAGTCCGCGCAATTTGCTCTTGCATGGCACGGTTGACCCTCTGCCGGAAGTTACTGTTTTGCAGGCCGGACCGCTTTCCATGATCTATACGGAAGGCGAAATTCGGTATGTGCGGCTGGCGGGGCGCGAAGTTGTTCGCAGACTTTACGTCGCAGTCCGCGACGCTGGTTGGTACACCGTTCCGGCGCGTGTAGTCAAAGTCGACAAAGAAATCCTTCCCAATTCTTTTCGTATCGACGTCCACCTTGAAAATAAACTGAATGACATCGATTTCTACTGGAAAAATTCGATCGTCGGCGAAGTTCGCGGTCGGATTCTGTTCAAAGCGAAAGGCACCGCTCGCTCGTGTTTCCTTCGGAATCGAATTGGTCTCTGTGTTCTGTTTCCTGCTGCGGAATGTCAATCCGCGTCTTGCGTGGTGACGGGGGTAGATGGGAAGAACCGTAAGGGCACGTTTCCCGATTTCATTCGCCCTGACCAGCCCTTTCGTGAAATGTCCGCGATCTCCTTCGAGCCTTTCTCTGGAGCTCTGGTGAAGTTGGGGTTGCGCGGCGACATTTTTGAAATGGAAGACCAGCGAAATTGGGGAGACGCTTCCTTCAAGATTTACTCGACGCCCCTGGAGCTTCCGGTTCCTGTTGAAGTTCGCAAGGGAACAGTGGTCTCCCAATCGGCAACGATCAACCTCGAGACTACAAAGTCCGCGGACATCTCGAAACTTTGGCTAATCGACAGAAGCGAACCACCCGTAACGATAACTTTTCAGAAGAAGGAACGCTCGATTTTGCCGCGCATCGGGCTGGGCTTGCCGACAGGTTCTCCGTCTTTCAACGATGAATCCGTTGATCTGCTTCGTGGACTAAATCTCTCGCATCTCCGCGTCGATCTTCGCCCCGATCGCGATAACCTCACAGCAACTCTACGCCACGCCGCGCATCACGTAAACGAGCTAAATCTACCTCTGGAGTGTGCTCTTTATCTTTCCGCGAGCTATAAAACGGAGCTCGATCTTCTCGCCGAATCAATTCGACACCTCCATCCGTCCATTTGCACTGTCCTAGTGTTTGAGTCGCATTCGCTTCTGACAAACGCCGATCACTTTTCATTAGCTCGGGCGGCCTTGGGCCCAATTCTTCCAGGAGCAAAGTTTGGTGGCGGGACGGACAGCAATTTTGCAGATCTTAATCGCTGCCGGCCCTCTTTAAAGGACTTCGATTTGCTGTCCTTTTCCTACAATCCGCAAATTCATTTGACCGACGAGCATTCTCTTATCGAAAATTTGGACAGCATTCGCTCCACGATTCTTTCGGCGAAGCAATTTGCCCCCGGTGTGCCCATTGCGATTTCGCCCGTTACCTTTAAATTTCGCTATCGCTTGGACAAAACTCCGCACCCTCCCTTGCGGTCAGGCGAAACCGACACGCGAACAGATTCTCGCCAAACCTCCCTCTTTGGTGCGAGCCTTTCCCTGGGAATTCTGAAACATCTCGCCGAGTCGGGCCTTTATTCTGCGACTTGTTTTCAATCGTTTGGGCCTCAAGGATTATTGCCGAATGATGCTCTACGTTCGGTAGGTGCTTATCCGCTCTTCCATGTTTTCGCCTCTACTCTCCGCCATCCCGCTGCAGCGGTGATTCCCACCAAAAGTTCATCGCCACTTACGCTGCAGGCACTGGCGCTCGAGCATCGCGGCGAAATGAGGGTGCTTCTCGGAAATCTGTCTCCCGAAAAACAAAAAATCGAATGTCACGATTTTCCATTCACAAATCCTCAGAGTAAGTCACTTGACGAGTCAAACCTTGCGCTCGCCATCGAGCAGCCAGCCGAGTTTCAAAAATTGCCGTACTTGCCACTCTCTGGCACGGCTGGTTCGATCAGTTTGGAAATTCAACCTTGGGGAGTCACAGAACTCGTTTGCCCAGGGTTAAAACAATGAGTTTTGAGTTTCTGCGGGATTAACGGATGAAACTGGGGATCGGTTCCTACACGTTTATGTGGTCCATAGGGTTTCCCGGCGCCGAACCAGAAAATCCCATGGATGCTTTTGGATTGCTCGAAATGGCTATTCAACTAGGGGTCGGAACCGTGCAACTCGGTCCCAACCTTCCGTTGAGTGATCTGCCAGACATCGATCTCGATCGTTTTCTCAATCGGGCCCGTTACGAGCACATCCAAATTGAGATGGCCACTCGGGGCATGGATCCACACCACCTTAGACGTCAGTTGACTGTCGCCCAGCGTGCCGGATCTAAAATGCTGCGCACGGTTCCCGAATCCGAGGCTGGGGATCCGCTCACGTCGCCTGCCCTGAAAGATCACCTCGAAAACATTCTGCCCGAGCTCGAACGCACCCAAATCCAACTTACACTCGAGAACGGAACAATTCCCGCACGATTACTGGCAGATCTTCTTGATCGCCTGGACAGTCCGTGGATTGGCATTACGTTGGACACCGTAAACTCCCTGGCTATCCCCGAGGGCACGGATGAGGTTGTCGGCGCGCTCGCTCGCCATACCTCTTGTGTTCACGTCAAAGACTTCGTCGTTCTGCGCGAATGGCACCGGATGGGATTTAAAGTCGAAGGTCGTCCCGCAGGCCGGGGCCAACTGAAATTGCCTGCCATTCTCCAGAGTCTTGGCCAAGCCGGTGTTTCGCCTCTCGCGATTCTTGAATTATGGCCTCCCGAACAATCGCGCCTTGGCGACACGATCGGGCTTGAACACGCCTGGGCGCGGGAGAGTATCCAATACTTACGAAATTATCTTGCTGAATAGGCATTCGCTCAAGAAAGGATCACTATCGTGTCACAAGTCGTCGCAATTATTGGTGCCGGTGGAAAAATGGGAGCGCGCGCGGTCCACAAGCTCTCGGGAGATGCTCGCTATCAAGTGTTGGCCTGTGAGAGTAATTCCACCCGAGCCGGCGAACTCATCACAAATCACATACAAATCATTGGAACGCCCGAGGCTTTGCCAAAGGCTGACTTCGTCGTCATGGCGGTCCCAGACGCGCTCATCGGCCGAATGGCTCACGATTTCGTCCCACGCATGAAGCCCTCGGCAACCTTAATCATGCTGGACGCTGCCGCAGCATTTATCGACCAACTGCCAGATCCAGGCAACCTAACCTTCATGATTGCCCATCCTTGTCATCCGCCCATGTTTATCCAACAAGATTCCGCGCAGTCTCGGCGCGACTATTTCGGTGGAACTGCTGTTCAGGACATCGTCGTCTCCCTGGTGAGTGGTTCGCGGGCCAAATTTGAGGCAGGGGCTGAACTATGTAAGATCATGTTCTCTCCGGTAGATCGCGCGCACGAAGTCACTCCTGCCCAGTTCGCTTTGCTGGAGCCGGCCATGTCTGAAATCGTGGTTGCCACGGCGGCGTGCCTCATGAAAGCGTCGCTCGATCTGGCCATTGAAAAAGGTGTCCCAGAGAAGGCCGCGCACGCCTTCATGGCGGGTCATGCCCAGATCGCCTTGGCCATCGCGTTCGGTGAGGAGAAGTCTCCATTTTCCGACGCTGCGCTAATCGCCATCAAATGGGGGACAGAGCATATCATTCGTCCCGACTGGCGGCTCGCGTTCGAACCGGATGTTCTTCGCCATGCTATTCGCGCGATGCTACTTTCAGATTCAAATACCTAGTGACCTGAATTCTGTCTCAAAGCCTGAGAATATTATCAGAAAGATTCCGGCGTTTCTTACAGACCGTCAGGTGCATTTCCAATAGTTTGACTTAGTCAAGTACAGTTTCACCCTGGCCCCGGGTGTCCACCCAAGGACTCGGGGACTTTTAGAGGCCCAGAGATGTGGAGCGTGAAAGCGGAGTGATGGTCCGTGGTCGATCTTCTTTTGCCTGGGTTCTGCTTTTTTTCTTACTAAGCGTTGCTAAGCCGCTCCCCGCACAGCAACTCAGACCGACAGACCTGAATCTCCAAGTTAAATCCATTCTCTTGAAGATTTCGTTGGATCAGAAGCACTCGATTCTAGGGACCAAGCTCAGAACACTCAAGGAGATTTTGTTCTTGCCCGTTGGCCGTCCAGCAATGTTCAGCCGAGAGCCCTTCTCAGTTGGAAGCGTCCAACAACTCCGTCTCAGTGAATTGATCGTTTCGTTTGCGCACCAGTGCTACTCTCGCTTGATAACGGGCTGGCACGCCCGCCGATTGCTCAACGCCGGCGAAAGCGAATTCACATTGGATTTCACACAAGCAGAACGCTTGATCTACGTAAGGTTGGTGGAGTATTAGATGTCACGAAGTATTCGTCGGAGGCCCCTGGCATTTTTTATGAAAATCAAATTAGCACTCTTGTTCTCCTTAGCCTCATTTCTTTTGTTGCCGACACTGGTCAACGGGCAGGTCGATAGAAACGCGCTCGCACTGACTCCGCCCATGGGCTGGAACAGTTGGAACAAGTTTCAGTGTCACGTCACTGAAGACCTCGTCAAATCCGTCGCCGATTCCATTGCCACCAACGGCATGAAAGACGCCGGTTATCAATATGTCGTCATCGATGACTGCTGGCAAGTCAGCCGCGACCTCAACGGCACCATCGTCGCCGATCCTAAACTTTTTCCCTCCGGCATCAAGGCCCTGGCCGATTATGTGCATTCCAAGGGCCTCAAATTTGGAATTTATTCCGACGCTGGAAGCAAGACGTGCGGTGGACGGCCCGCGAGCCAAGGTTACGAATTTCAAGACGCCCAAACTTACGCGTCCTGGGGCGTTGATTATCTGAAATACGACTGGTGCAATACCGGTACGCGAAACGCCGAAGAAGCTTATTCCACCATGAACCGTGCATTGCTTGCCACCGCTCGTCCCATCGTTTTTAGCATCTGCGAATGGGGAAGCTTCAAACCTTGGCTGTGGGCCAACGGGATCGGAAATTTGTGGCGCACCACCGGCGATATTCACGACTGCTGGGATTGCAAGACAGAGTACGAGACGGGTTTTGTCCTTCTTTTGGATCGCAATGTGGGGCTTGAGTCCTTTGCTGGTCCAGGCCACTGGAATGACCCCGATATGCTGGAGGTGGGGAATGGTGGCATGACCACTTCGGAATACCGGGCGCACTTCAGTTTCTGGGCGCTTCTTGCCGCTCCCTTGATCGCCGGCAACGACGTTCGCACCATGTCTGAGGACACCAGGAATATATTGCTCAACAAAGAGGTAATTGCCGTCGACCAGGATTCACTGGGTCAACAAGGACGCCGCATCTGGAAGAAAGATGATCTCGAGGTCTGGTCGCGTTCGCTGAGCGACGGTGGCCGCGCCGTGATTCTTCTTAACCGTAGCAAAGCGGCATCGGAGATTGCTGTTACTTGGGAGCAGATTGGTTATCCGGCCCATCTGGACGCGAAAGTCCGCGACCTTTGGGCTCATCGTGATCTGGGAATCTTCCATGACAGATTCTCAACAAAAGTCGACTCGCATTCCGTCGTGATGTTTAGAGTTCTCCCCTAGCTCGTGCGGTGCTCGGAATGCTGCAGAATGTGATGCTGTAGGGTCGTCTTGCCCGGGTGGTCGGCATCTATGAAAACGGAACCATCCACACAAAATCGGCGCGACCTCAATTATCCAAAACATATCGTCTGTTTATCATTTATTTTCCTTTATTTCGGCAACCAGCTGCCAGAAGTGGATTTGAAGGCCGTCATTCTCGACACCCATGCCTCCTTCCGAACGCCCATTTCTAATCATCCAATTTTGCATGACTCCGATCATGCTGGTACGCGCGATGCGGGCTTCGTATCCGTTATCCAATGGAATTATATTTTCAATCGAAACATCCCTGTCGGCGCCGGACCATTCCAGCCAATGAAATCTGCCGAAGACAAAATGCTCGATGCGCCGTGTTTACAGCAGCAGGGCGTTGAGTTGATATTAAAAGTACTTCGCGAAAGCCCCGAACCCGTCAGCATTCTCTCTTTTGGCTCTGCGCGCCCCATTGCCGTAGCATGCAATCGAGAACCGGACCTCTTCTATCGCAAGGTAGCGCGCATCTATTTTTCCGCTGCCTCATCTTCTCCAGGCTATCTTGAATGGAATATCGCGCTAGACGTAAACGCCGCTCTCCGATTGCTACGTTCCAATCTGCCCATCGATATCTTCCCATGTGCTGCGAAGAAAGGACCCTTCGAATACGAGCCTCACAACTCCTACTGGAAATTGCTGGACTTGCAATTCATCAAGACCCTCGACCCAAAGATTCGTCGTTACCTCGACTACGCCTTCGGCCGCGCGTGCCGCTGCGATTTTCTCCGGGCCATGCATGAGCATTCCTCCCCGGCTCCAATGATCGATGCTTATTCCCACCCGCACCACGTGTGGGAAACCGCGGTTTGGATGGCTCTTTCCGATCGCGTACTAGGCCAGCGCTCTGACAAGAGCTACAGGATTATTCCAGCTGGCGCCCTTACTCCAACCGACCGGGTACTTCCCGGACGTCTGGAACCCTGCTTGCTCCAGGTTTCCAACGACGGTTTGTTCACTTTCCAAATCACGCAGCCAAGACGAATTTTCGAATCTACGATCGAGAGGATCCCCGGCAGAATGAAGACGCGCTTCGTGAAGCTTTACCCGAACTCTACAGATCGTTTCATCCCTGAGTTAATGGATGTCGAAACTCTCATTGCTCTGCGTCCTTTTTTTTATAGCTAATATGGACCTGACTTCACAAGACGACTTTCGTCACGGTGACTTAAAAGTTTCGCCGAACCATCGTTTCCTGCTCCACGCCGATGGCACCCCTTTTTTTTATTTGGCGGATACAGCGTGGGAGTTGTTTCATCGTTTGAGTATCGAGGAATCAAAATTCTATTTAGACGATCGGAGCGCGAAAGGTTTCAACGTGATTCAAGCCGTCGTGCTTTCAGAGTTGGATGGGCTGAATGTGCCCAATGCCGATGGTGAGCGCCCGCTGATTGACGACGACCCAATCAAGCCCAACGAAGCCTATTTTCATCACGTGGATCTTGTCGTCGACCTCGCTCGCCAAAACGGTCTCTACATCGGCATGCTCCCAACATGGGGAGACAAAGTTACCAAAGCGTGGGGACTTGGCCCCGTAATTTTCAACGCTTCAAATGCCAGACAATATGGTCTATTCCTCGGCCGGCGCTACCGCGACCGCCCTAATATTATCTGGATATTAGGGGGAGATCGCGATCCCTCTGGCGTAGAAAGCGTGTGGGCGGCAATGGCCGCTGGTCTTCGGGAAGGGGATGGAGGCCGGCATCTCCTCACCTTTCACCCTTTGGGTGATCATTCCTCATCGGAGTGGTTTCAAGAGGACCCTTGGATTGATTTTAATCTGACGCAGAGCGGGCATGGGCGCAAGAACGGCCCGAATTACGAAATGATCCAGAAAGACTACAATCGCATTCCTGTGAAGCCCACCATTGACGGCGAACCGCGCTATGAAAATCATCCTGTCGCTTGGAAGCCGGAAGAATTTGGCTGGTTTGACGATTACGACGTTCGTCAGGCAGCGTACTGGGCAGTGTTTGCAGTCGCCGCGGGCCACACCTACGGATGCAACGATATCTGGCAAATGAAGACTGCGGCACGCGAACCTATCAGCAAAGCCCGCGGAGAATGGCGCCAGTCCCTGAACCTTCCTGGCGCCGGCCAAATGCAGTATCTTCGTCGCCTGATCGAGTCCCGTCCCTACCTTTCCCGCGCGCCGGCTCAAGATTTAATCATCGAGAATGCACCTGAGGGTCCAGCTCACCTGCAGGCCACCCGCGGCGACGGGTACGCCTTCATCTATTTTCCAAAAGGCAAGCCGGCGGAAATCGCCACCGCGAAAGTTAGCGGCACAAACTTACAGGCGTGGTGGTATGACCCGCGAAGCGGCAAGTCGCAGTCTATTGGAATTTTCAAGAAGCAGAGCACCACAACGTTCAGCCCTCCAGGCGCTCCTGCTCGCGGAAACGATTGGGTTCTCGTGCTTGACGACGTTGAAGAAAGCTTTGGTCCTCCGGGCGCCACAAGGTTCGGACCGAAGTAATCGCCAGCAGCCCATAGTTCTCTAAGAATTCCTCTTCGACCAACGTAGCCGTGCCCGAACGCATTCTAATTATCTTTAGCTTATTCGCGCGCACCTTTACCTGTCGGGGGATTCACGACGACACGCATTCCTGGCGGAAATTCCTCGACGTTGAATTTTTGGCGAAAGTCATAAAACCGATACTCAAGAGTGAGCCCAAACTTTACACCACTGGCTTTCGTATCCAAGGTCCTCCACGGAGCGAGCTTGTCGGCCTCGGCCAAGACCTTGTAGGGGGCTGTACCTGCACTATGGAAGAACCGGGAGGATAAGGGCGGAAGGGTGTGCTCGATCGTGAAGTATGGTGTTGGTGGCGGATACAACTTTGGAAGACCTGGCTGCGGATTCCCCGGTGTTGAGATTGCGGTCGAATCGCGGGAAATTACTGCTCGAAATCTCCAGGCGGATGCGATGGCCGGATCGGAAGAGGTTGCTCGTGGCCCAAAGATCGATGGTGAGCGGATAAACCTTGCCAGGAGCGAGCGGCGTAGGAGATTCCTGCGAGTCACGATAACTGGCGCGAAGAATTCCTTCGGTGATGTTTATGGCCGGACCGTCGGGAAAGACATCGACAAGTTTCGCGGTGAAATCAGTGTCCACGGCGGAGGAAGAAGCGAAGAAGTCGAGCCGGACCGGGCCTGTTATTTCGAGGTCGTGATCGAGCGGCGCGCTGGAAAAGACTAAAACGTCGTCGCGCACTTCGACCTTGCTCTGGTTGTAAGGCCCGGGAGCAAGGTGCGCACTGTCGCAGCACAGCGGTCCACCCACGGTGGGCACGGGATTCGCGGGATCGTAAATGAATTTGTCGACGGGTTCGTCCGCAGGTAGCGAAGTCGATAGAACGCCAGCGCCCATCGATGAGTTGGCCGCAGATTGCGCGTGAAGGAAATATTTGGTGGAGCGGACGCGGACCGGGGGCCAGTCCTCTTCAAAGCGCCATTGGTTCAGGCCCATGACAAAAATCTTCACGCGCTTGCCGTTTGCGAACTCATTTTGCACGCCCTTAAACAGGAAATCGTACCAACTGAGCGTAGTCTCTCCTTCATCGAACTGATCGGCTTCGGGACCGAAGTCGATTTCACCGACATGGCGCGGGCCCCCGGCATGCCCGCCAACAATCACGAGCAAGCGCTGGCCGTTGCGCGCTTCATCGGCAGCGGCGCGAGATTTCAAGCCAACATAATTGCGAAGCGAGCCGCCGAGAAAAATGTCGTACCACGCAGCAATGTGCAAGGCCGGCACGCGAATTTCAGAGTACCGATCTTCAATGGTGAGGCGTTTCCAGTAATCGTCGTAATGGGGGTGTGCAAGCCAATCGAGGAAATATGGCGCAAGAAAAGAAGTGGTCGTTGCAGCGCCGGGAGAGGGAAGACTGAAAACCGGATAGCGGGTGAGTGGGAGCGTGTTTGCCGACACGCGGGCGTTGGAGAATTTTCGGATTTCGCGGTCGAGGGTGTCTTGCGCCAAGCCGGAGGTCCACGATTCGTTGAACCACTGCTCGAAGGCTCCGCCCTGGTACGTCCATCCATCGTGATAGTTGCTGGCCGTGACGACGGGACAAATTCCGGACAGGTGCGGCGGCTGAGCGGTGGCCGCGAGCATCTGCGTGGCGCCCACATAGGAGCCGCCGAACATGCCAACCCTTCCGTCCGAGTAGGGAAGAGATCCCGCCCACTCAACGGTATCGTAACCGTCCTCGGCCTCGTGAAGGAAGGGCCGCCATTCCCCCTCGGAAGCATAGCGCCCACGAACGTCTTGCAGGACCACGACATATCCACGCCTGGCAGCTTTGGGAGCGAATTCGAATCCCCAACCGTGTTTATCGTAAGGAGTGCGCTGCAACAGCACAGGAAATTTTCCCAAGGCGTCAGGACGGAAAATATCGGCACGAAGTGTTACGCCGTCCCGCATTTTGACGGGCACATCGCGCTCAATTTTGACGCTGTAAGATTCCGCGGCGAAAAGCGGCACAATGAGAAAGTGGGAGAGAAAAAACAAGCTGGTAGTGCGGCAAAACAACCAATACGTGCACATAATAGTGTCTCCGTAAGTAGCGCTACGCACAGGACCTGATCCTCGCGGAGAGGGCTGATGCCGGGGGCGCGAAGGCGCAGTTCGCCCCCAACAGGCTAACCGACATTCGCAGATTCACAGCCCGGCTACCCGTCGCATCTCCACCGACAGATTACCCGCTTGTGTCGAAACACTTGCTGTTTCAGCCGCAATTCTGGATCGAACTTCACCAAAGAAGTCCGCGTCGGGTTAGCAAGAATTCAGTGCCACAAAAAAACTCGATAGACGACCGGGCCGCCCCGAAGGCGCACATCGACCTGCCCGGCAAAACGGATTTACGTAAGTCAATCCTACGCTCGAAGCTCGAATGCTTGAAACTCCCAGGGTTCGAGATTTAAAAGCACTTTGCCGTCTAGAACCGAAAAGCGTCGACCGGTTACTCGATTGAAAAGCAATCCGACATCAACACCCTGCGGGAACTTGACTCCAATTGTACGCGCAACGTTTGAATCATTTCCTATAGTGAGGACCCTCGGCAGTGACTCGAATAGTTGGCATTGGCCCGCGTCGCAGAGCACATCGCTGGCGGACACTTGAGCGTCGCAGATTTCGGGGTACATGTCGTAGTAGGAGCGAACGCGACGCGCGAGGCCGGCGAGCTGCTCGTGACTCTCCTGTTCGACGAACACACGATAGCCCTGAACAGCGTTCCAGAGGAGCGGTTTTTCTACTGGCCAACGCGGGGCGTGCTGGGCGTGGGGTTGCAAGCCGTCGGCCTCGAAGGCTCGCATCTGGGGATGCAGGAAGCGGAGTAGCGGCACTGTGAAGGTCATGCGCGACCACGCGTGGCCGTGAGACAGTGTGCCGTCGATGAACTCGCGCGCCAAGTCGCCCACACCTTCGCAAAGCAGGATGGTGTCAGGATTTACTTTATCCACTTCCTCGCGGACGCGCGCCAGGATGCGACGCATTCCCCAGTTCCATATGTCCGGCTGGGGGGCATGTTGGTGCTTGGGATTGAAGCAACGATGATTGTCAGTGGCGAGCATGGAGTCCATGAAGAAGCCGTCGATCCCCGTGCTACGGACAACGTCGGCGAGAGTACGCGCGAACCAGTCTTGCCACGCAGGTTCGGCCGGACACATGTCGAAGAATCCGCGATAGTTTTCAGTGAATTTGCCGTCGGCGTCCATGAGCGCCCATTCGCGAGCGTGAGACCTTCCGATTCGAGAACGCTTCCAAACGATGAGGCCCTCGACGTAGAAGAGCACGTGCCCGCCCTGGCGGTGTGCCGCTTGGACGCCTCTTTGGACCGCTTCCCAACTGCCGAGGTTGGTGGCGGGATAAAAATAATCGCCACGATTAAGAAAGTTTTCCGGGGTGCCGAGGATTTCGGGCTCGGAGAAACCCGGGAGGGACATCATGTCGCTGCCGAGGGCGTGGCGCTCTTCGAGAAGAAGCGGGAGATCGTAGAGGCTCATTCCGGAGCGCACTAAGCGGTCGGGCATTTCTTCGGAGAGAACCGTAGTCTCCTGATACCACTTGGCAGGCGATTGCCGAAAAGGCAAGTGCTGTCGCTTTTCACGCAGCCAAAGAGCACCCTGCTTCCAGGTGCCCGTATAGAGATAGGTAAAGACCGGGCCAAGGTCCAGGCTGTCGCCGAGTTTGCTGAGTGGGAGTGGAGCGGGGGCCTCTGCTTGGTCGTACTCGGCTTGGCCACCGAAGCGCAAGGCACCGAGAAAGAGGCGGCGATGAAGCCAGCCAGCGTAGGGGCCGTCGGTGCCAGTGGGCAAGTCACGAGCGGCGTCCTCGTCGACGGGCAGAGGGAAACGTGTGGCCACTACGACGCTTCGCTGTGAACACCCGCCTGGGTCAGCAGCGTAATCGGCGCGATTGTCTTCGAGCATGGCCAAGCCACGCCCAGCTCCTTCGATGAGATAAACGGGGGAGGAGAGGCCACCGATGTAGGTGGAGCTATAGTTGAGAGAGGCGGTTGGACCTTTTTCAGTACCGGAGAGTTCGCCGGCAATCAGCCGGTCTTTAGCGGGAGAATCGAAACCAATTCGGGAGAGCAAAGGGAAGTAACAATCTATCTCGGTGTCGTCCGAACCATTCCAAATTAATTCGCCGCGCCAGCAGATCACATCGCCTTCGACGGAGACTTCCATGCCGAACTGCATGGGAACCTTGGCATGATGGAAATAGGCCAGGAGACGACCGGAGCTGTGATCGCTGCTCTTAAGAATAAAAGATTCGAGATCGTACGTGCCTTGATAGGAGCCGCTCCTGATCACCAGAGCCAAAGGATTGCCGATGGGTCCCGGACCAGGTTGAGCGAGGGAGCCGTCCGTGTACAAGATCGCTGGATGATGTTGATGCTGGATCTGTTCTAGTTTGAGGGACTTTTGCGTAAGTCGGAAGTGAACACTGATGGCGCCATCGCTCAGCAGCAGAGACGAGCTTGCATCTGGTGTTGGCGTTGCGGCGAGGATTTCTGGCGTGGAGTGCAGACCAATCGCTGCGCCGTAGACCAGCCGCAGCATGTCTCTCCGATTTATTGCGGAAGTCATTTTGTAATGGTAACAGTAGCGCCGAGCTCGAAGTGTTTCGCGAGAAAAATAGCGCGGCATGAAAGGAATTTTCTATAAGAGAAATTGAAATAATTCTGAAACCAATCGCATGCGCATTTTTTAGCCGAATGGACGGGATTCGCCGGCCGATCCGCAGTACCACGCCCGACACACCGTCGAGAAAGCGCAGGCGAAGCTGTCCAGGGCCACTCGACTGCCCCAACGCGGTAAGTTGCACGAGCACCAAAGACAGCAGGCTTGCGACCGCCGCTTTCAGATATCCTCCTTGGCGCCCTTTCTAGCTGCTGCGGAGGTTGAAATCGAAGCGAAGGCCATATCAGGCTTAGATCGATCTGCCTAAGTTTCTGACCACTTCTTATCAGCGAGTTCACATCACAGGCGTCAACGGAGAAATTGGATGACGCTCAAGTCCTGATCCGTCGGGGGGGGAATTAATGAAGCTTTGCGTACTCCGCTTTCGCAGCGATGAGAATGGAGATGCCAGGATCGGCGTCTTTCCAGAGCCTGAGGAAATCCTGATAAGCGGCGCGCGCCTTGTCGAGCAAGGCTTCTTTCGTTGTCGGCGATGAGGAAGGATCGGCAGCCTGCAGTGCATAGGCCCGCGCTTGGCCAAGATAAGCGAGCGAGCCCACCGGACAGTTCAGGACCAACCCAGGATGATCCAGGATTCTTTGAAACTCTGCGACGGCTGCAGCGCCTTGATGCCCCGCAAGATAAGCTTCGGCGCGCACTTCCACCGGGAAAAGACAAGTGTTGGAGGGCAGATAGAGTATGCCGCCGAGGTCCATCGAGGCTGTCGCTTGCAGTTCCGTTAGCGCTGTTGCCGGATCTTTTTGGGCGAGCGCAACAGCCCCACGAATCGTCGGCAGTGCATAGGATTGCATTGCAGTCGCTTGCGGATACTGTTTATTGAGATCTTGCGCGAGCGCTAGAGAATGCACCGTGTCCCCGGCCTGAGCTTCGGCGAGAGCCGCGAGAAACCCGACCGATTGGCTGCCGGGAGAAAGCGAGATTGCTTCGGCGGCTTGTTTGCGGGCTTCGGCGAGATTGGCGAAGAGAGCTTCGCGGTAAGCGCCGAGTGCGAGCCAAGTTCCGGCCGCTTCTTTGTTGTCCGCGCGGGTGGCGGACTCGGCGGCGCGGCGAGTGAATTCGCGCGCCTTGGCTTGATGGCCAAAATACGACTCGGTGTCCGCTTCAGCGCCGAAGAGTTCGTGCTGAAAGTCGGGTTTGTCTTCAAACCACGCGGCCTGTTTGGCCATGTCGGCGGTGTTGTGCTCCGCAAAGTCCACCATGTACAAGGCCAAATGCAGACCGTCCGCGTTGGTTTTCAGCGTCAATCCGTGTTCGAGCAGCTTTCGCGCCTCGGCTAGACGGTTCAAGCTAGTCAGATTCTGCCCCTCATTCATCATGCCCGTCGTGTCGGTGGGATTGATGATCTGCTCCTGCTGCTGATACTTCAGCGCGCTCTCATAGTGCCCAAGCGTTTCTTCCATCAGACTCAAGTTCGAGTACGAAGAATTCGACTTGGGATATGCCTCGATCTGCTCCTGAAACGCGCGCTCGGCCTTCGGCAAATCTCCGATGCCCAGGCCATAGTAGAGCCCTTCGATGCGCATTTTTTCTCGCTCGCTCGTGTGTTCGCGCAGCGCAAATGCTTTCGAGAGAGATTCCGTCGCGCGCGCGGTCTGCCCGAGGTTGTTGTACATCACGCCCAGCGCCGAGTACGCTTCCGCGAAATTCGGATCGATTTCCACCGCTCTTTGATAGTGGCGCAACGCAACGTTCGCCCCTTCTTGATACTCTGCACGCGCGCCGAGACTAACTTCCCGCAGCGCTTCGAAGGAAGAGGTCGTTGCGCCCAAGAGCGGGACGTCATACTTCTGAACGGTGGCGAGAGACTCGCCCAGATCGCCACGAAGCTTGGCGGCAGAGACGCCGAGGGCGTCCAGAACTTTTTCTTTGCTGGCAGCAGCGGACTGAATTTGGGCGAGTACGTCGCCATCCATGCAATTGACGGCCTTTAGACCGAGGACAAATTCGCTGCCGAGGCTGGCGATGGATCCGGCGATGTAGGCTTTGCTTCCGGCGCGCGCGCAGACTTCGCGGGCCAGCTGCGGAGTAAGAGGCGTGTTGGGAGGCTGCTTCATCAATTTGAGAATGGAGCTAACCTTCGCGTCGGAAAGCACGTTCAAGAAAGGCGATTGGCGAAGAGCGATGGAGAGGGCTTGTTTAAGCGTGTCGTCGAAGACGGGGTCGCCAGTAGAATTCGTGAACTCGGTGAGGACGACAGTATCGAGGTCGGTAAGCTTCGCCGTGCGTGCGCGTGAACGAAAGATCGCCGCGCTAGTGATGATGACGAGCAAGAGCAGAGCGGCGACTCCGAGGAGAAGATTTCTGCGAAATTTGGAGTGCGCTGGGGCAACGTGCACAGCCGATGCGAGAGAGACGGAAGCGCTGTTGCGCGCGGATTCAGAAGCGTAGGCGGCTACGGCGCGGACGGAGTCCGTGTCGCGTTTGAGGCGCTGCAGATCGGTGCGAATGTCTGAAGCGTGCTGGTAACGAAGGGTGAGGTCTTTTTCGAGGGCTTTGTTGAGGATGCGTTCGAGATCGGGAGGAACTTCGGCGTTGAGTCGGACCGGAGCCACCGGCGCGTGATTGAGAATGGCGTCGAAGATTTCGGCGGAGCTGCTGCCGTTGAACGCGGGACATCCTGTGGCCATTTCGTAGAGGACGACGCCGAAACTGAAGACGTCGGTGCGCGGATCGAGCTCGCGGCCGCGAGCTTGTTCGGGCGACATGTAGGCAATCGTGCCGAGAACGCTGCCGGGACTGGTGAGATGCTCGTCCTTCAAGGTGGGAGAATCGGCGGTGGCCGTAACGGTTGCGCCGGTCGGCGTGCGAGAAGCGGTCTTGGCCAGGCCGAAATCCAGAATTTTGGCTTGCCCGCGCGCGGTGATAAAAATATTTGCCGGCTTGATGTCGCGGTGAATGATGCCTTTGGCGTGGGCGGCATCTAGCGCATCGGCGATTTGGATGCCGAGAGCTAGCGTCTCCTCCAGCGGAAGTGGCTTGTCGCTAATGGTGTGTTTGAGGGTGTTGCCTTCGAGATGTTCCATGACTATGAAGGGATGCCCGCCTTCTTCGTCGACTTCGTGGATTGTGCAGATGTTGGGATGATTCAAGGCGGAGGCGGCCTGGGCTTCGCGTTGGAATCGGGCAAGGGCTTGCGCATCGTGGGCAACATCATCTGGCAGAAACTTTAGCGCTACGTGACGATGAAGCCGCGTGTCTTCGGCCTTGTACACCACACCCATGCCGCCACCACCGAGTTTTTCTAGGATGCGGTAGTGGGAGATGGTTTGGCCAATCATGGGCGGAGGCTGGCGCAATCTTAGGTTCCGCTGCTGGGCAAGTCAACGACGATAGACTGCTGAGACTGCTGAAGAGCCAGGATTTGGACTCGCGAGAAGTCCTCAACGCCTGCTAGAACGCCGCAATCGTACATCATGTGAAACCCTACTTCACATCTCCGGTAACTACCCGGATGCGAAGGCCGGTATCCCAACTTCAGCAAATCCCGCTAAAAAGCTCATTCTATTGAGAATAGACAATTGAAGGGCGAAAACTGCCTGATTAACAGCCGCGCCTTCCCAAGATTCTCGTTCACGTTTTCCTTTTTCAAGGCCTCTGAAGTATAGGGAATCGAAGGGTCTAGAAAAAAGCCATTTGAGGTTTTCTGAAAGACTGGGCCTCTTAGATAGTAGGGGGCTAATAGATTGCTTTCCTTGGACGGAGGGGAACTGCCCCTCAGTCTGGCGAGCCGGTTTGCCCTTCCCTTTCACTCTTATCTTATGGTTGCGGTTCAAGGAGCCATGCCATGTCTCGAGGTTTTGACGGACCTGAAATCGACGCTTCCACGACCCAGAGCGCGATGTGAGCCAAGGTCCCGAATCGGACAGTCGCGCCGGCGGGGACAGCCTCAGGAGGCTGGAAAGAATTCGCGGGGAGGAGGAACGGGCCGATCAGCGGGACCCGGGAAGCGCGAGGAGCCGCTGGCGACAAACGCCCGCCTCCACCCCGCCAATAGCGGGTCCAGCTGGTCCTCGCTCGAACCAGCCGCACGAGCTACGTGGATCGCAACCAGACCTACCAACTGCGCGACTCCGAGCTGCACGCCTTGACCGAGGTCGGCAGGTTTCGCGTCGTGGCCACCAGTGATCTCGCCGAATTCGCCTACAACGGCGACTCCTCTCCCTCGAACACATTCGCCCGCGGCTCGCACAGGCTCAGCTCGGACATTCACACATGGCGACAACTCTGGACATTTATACACACGCCAGTGGGAGTGCACAAAGAGACGCTATGAACTTGCTCGAAGAGCAATTGTTCCCAAATGTTCCCAAGTTGGAGAGTTCCGGAAGTATTGCGGAAACGGAAAGTCAGTTAGTTCAGTAAGTTAGTGGTCGGGGCGCCCGGATTTGAACCGGGGGCCTCCTGCGCCCAAGGCAGGCGCGCTACCAGGCTGCGCTACGCCCCGACAGTGATTGCTTTATTCATTCTAAAGCACTTCCCAACTTTACTCCTAGTCCGTCTCATCGTTTTTACCCCCGACTGTGCACGAACTGTGCACGAATGGGTTATTGCACCGCGACTGTGCACATTAGAGCCGCCATTAGAGCGTCAGCGGCTACCGGTGCCATTTCGTTGGCTCGACGATTGAGCTTTACCAGTGCTTCGCGCTTCATCTGCAACTTCATTTGAGAATACTTCTTGAAAACTTGCGCGTCGCTCTGGCGGAGCATCTGAGTTACCCACTCATCGGCTACGCCTCCGGCACTCAGCCGTGTGGCATAAGTGGAACGAAGATCATAGATCCGAAAGTAGGGAATCTTTGCCCGTCGAAGAGTCTTTTGCCAAACAGTCTTGAGCGCCGTTTGGTGCCCGCTCGGATTCCGATTGCTCGGAAACAGAAACGGTCCTTCACCCGAAATTGCCATCTGACTCTTGAACGCTTCGATGGCAAGCGGGGTGAGAGGAACTTCGGCGATACCATTCGGTGTTTTTGAATCCGGTATCCAGACGACTGCATTGTGCAGGTCCACTTGGTCCTTCCTCATGGGAGTAAGTTCCTTGTAGATCCGCAGCCCGGTCTCCGTGATGATGCGAACGATGTTCCGCAAATGCTGCGGGCCATGGGATTCGATCTTTAGTTGCTCAGACCACGCGACGTAGTGGGGTCTGAATAATCCTCTCACGGCAACTGGAAATTCAACGCCCGAACATGGATTCGCTGCCAGAAGTTTCTTGCGGACCGCCACGTTGAGCATACGCCGGAGAACTCTGAACTCCTGATGTATCGTGGTGGCATGTCCTGTTCACCTCGCCGCATAGTAAGGCCGAGAATGAAGGTCTTGTCCTGGTTGGCTGTCCGGGAATAATCAAGCCCGTTACCACTACAGAGTTCGCGAAAAAGAAAAAAGTAAAAAGACACTTTTGGGGTGCGCAGGTGCCCGCGCGTGCAACGAAATACGCTTCTTGTTGGGCTGGAGCGACCCCAAGCATCATTTCGGCCACGGAACCGTGCGCGAAAGTGGGGTCGCATGCACACTTCACCTTCCCGCGTTGCAAGTAGCGATCGAGGCGCATTGAAATAGTCATGCCCCACATCAGTAAGAGGCCTTGAAAATGAAAAAGCGCAATCAATAACAATGTTGGCCGCCTAACCTACAAGAAACCGTAGCGAGCCGCTTCATCGTGAAAGTTCACCGGTGCCCTCTACTTACCAGGGAACATCCAGTCAGAAAAAAGTGAGAAAAAACTTTAATCCCTCGAGGGGTCCCGGTCTGCTAGCGAAATCCGGCCACAGCCCCTACTTATTAAAGGAACATCGAGAACGGAAAAAGTAAGAAAAAATCTTAATCCCCCCGGAAAAGTCCCAGCTGGCAGAGAATTCCCGATCACGGCCCCTATTTATTTAAGGAACATCCAGAAGTCGAAAAAGGAGGAAAAATCTTGGTACTAGTACATTGTTCTAAGGGTCGCCTGGAGGAAGGTGCCCACAGAGAGGAGAGGACAGGAGACTAAATCTGGTAGGTCGCATCGTTCCGAGTCTTGAGAACTCCTCGAACGAAGTGCATTGATAACCCGCTTCAACGCCAGGGTCCGCCGGGCTTCCAGGTCTTCGTGAACGAATGTCCTTCCTGGACAGTGCGGACCGGGAGGGCGAAAAAGTCTCGGATGGCTTCCATCACCGCCTTGAATTCAGCCTTCTCGATGTAGGACTTGTTCTTCGCGCAAAACGCGGTCCATTGCCGTTTCTTGTTTACGTCGTCATAAAACTCGGACGTGAATGCGACGGGGAGACCTGCGATCGGAAGGTCAGTCCCACGTTTTTGGAAGGTGTTTTGAATCGCCTGGGCGAGAGTTTTTCCTTCGAACGCGAACGTTCGAGACAGGATCTCCAGATCGTAGAAATCCTTCATGCGGGTATTGGCGATTCCGAGTTTCACAAGTGCTTCGAGTTTTTCCGCAACGACGGTTTCTTTCGGATAGGCCAGCAAACGGGGGCCAGGGAATTCCAGGAGCGTGGGATAGTCGGTCCTGGAGGGTGCGGGTGTGACGATGTCGCCGAATCCGATGTCAATCTGAATGGGAATCTTTGCGCGTTCGAGATACGCAACGAAGGTCACCCGGACGCCTTCGTAGTCGGCATCCTCGGATATACGTTCCGCTTCGATGGTCTCGGCATCGAAGCGCAGGCCGTCCTCGTCGACTTCCAAAACGCAGAGCTCCCGAAAAATATGGGCGAAGCGCTCTGGGGCGTTGTCGCCGCGAGCGAGGAAATCAGCATCCCGTGTCGGGCGATAGCGTTGTTCCGTCCACAGCTCAAAGAGCAGCGCGCCTTTCAGAATGAAAACGTCGCAGTGACGGGAGCGGCTCAGCCGGAAGAGAATGCGTTCGAGCCCGTACTTGACGAGGATCAGTCCGAAATCCACGTTGCGCTCGCGGGCTAGGTTCGCGAGCTTCTGGCGGACGGAAGCGGGGAGGTTCTTTGGGGCCGGTTTTGTCAACTAGAGTGACTCCAGATAAGGGCGCATGACGTTGGCTACGCGGCAGACTTTGGCGGCGGAAGCGAGTTCGTCAATAGAGGCTTTCTTTTGCTGGCGGCATTCCTTGAGGGCTTCTATGGCGACATCGAGGCCAACCTTGCTGCGAAACTTGAAGCAGTCGGCCACCGTCTTTGCCGGGGAAAACACGCGAAGAGTTGCGCCGGAAATAGAATATTCTTTCACGCCAAGTTTCTGCAGCAGCCCGACTTGTAGTTGCAGTTCGGCATCGGCCCGCTGCAGCTCACGATAGAGGCGGCCAGTTTCCGCCAATCTCTCCTCGCTATCCCGCAGTTTCTCCCGTTCGAATTCTGCCTCGCTGCGCAACCGTTCTTCGCGCTCTGCCGTCTCGCGGCGAAGATTCGCCATTCTGACATGCATCGCCACCCGCGCGAGCAATTCGCGCGCCGTAAACGGCTTTACGAGATAGTCGTCGGCGTCGGCCTGCAGTCCTAGCACGCGCGATTCTTCGCCCGCCCGCGCAGACAGCAGGATCACTGGCATGCCGGCGAGGGCCGAGTCGTCGCGAATGGCTCGCAGTAGGCCGAATCCATCCAGATGCGGCATCATGACGTCGGTCAGCACCAGGGCTGGATGCAACTCTTGTATCGCTTCGAGCGCCTGGCGGCCGTCTGCAAACGCGCGCACCTTATAGCGGTCGCCCAGCAGGCGAATGAGGTATCGGCGCATGTCCGCGCTGTCATCGGCCAGGATGATGAGTTCGCGGCCCCCCCCCGGTTTGGGCTCCGGCGAGGAAGGGACCAAGGATGGCTTGCCAGGTATTTCTTCATCGACTTCCGCGCCCGACTCTTCTCCGTCCCATTGTTGTGCTTCATCGATATATGCTTCGGCCCGAATTTTGGTGGAAGCGAGCGATTGTGCGGCCTCAATGCGGTCCGCCGGCAAATGCTCTTTGCCACGTGGAATCGTCACCGTGAATGTGCTGCCGGCGCCAACGGCGCTCTCCACTCGCACACTGCCGCCGTGCAGCTTGACCAGTTCCTGAACCAGTGCCAGCCCGATTCCCGTGCCTTCGTACGTCCTTGCAGCGGTGCCCTCGATGCGATGGAAGCGTTCGAACATCCGCTCGCGATGCTCTTCCGGGATTCCCACGCCCGTGTTGCGGACCCGCAATTCCACCACGCCGTCCACCGGCTTTAATGTGAGGTCAACCTCTCCCTCGAACGTGAACTTCAAGGCGTTGGAGAGAAGATTCAGGACGATCTTCTCCCACATGTCGCGATCCACATACACCGGCTCCGCGAGTGGCTGGCATGCGACCGAAAACCGCAGACCCGCGTTGTCCATTGCCGAATCGAACGCGCTGGCTATTTCCGACGTGAAGCTGGCCAGGTCAGTGGGCTGATAGGACGCCTGCACTCGTCCGGCTTCCAAACGCGAAAAATCCAGGAGGGTATTGACGAGCTTGAGCAATCTGAGCCCGTTGCGGCGCACCGCAAGCAACTGTTCGTGATGTGCGGAACTCAGCCGCTCGCGTGCTGCCGACAGCACTTCCTCAAGGGGGCCGAGCATCAACGTGAGAGGAGTACGGAACTCGTGGCTGACGTTGCTAAAAAACGTCGTCTTGACGCGATCGAGCTCGGCTAGGGCCTCTGCCCGCCGGCGTTCCTGCTCGTAGGCGCGAGCGCTGGCCAACCCGATAGTGATCTGTTCGGCGATCCGATGGACGAATTCGCGGTACGCATCATCAAGGGCCCGGCCGGGATGGATTCCCGCGACAACGAAACCCAAAGCTTCGCCGTGTTCTCCCAGTCGAATCGGCACTGCGCTCGCTTCTCTTGGAGGGTCCGGCCAATTGGGCACCGGCACGCCCGAAGCGCGGTTCCCGAGTTCGACGACGACCCCATCCCTCGTCAGTGCGGGGTCGAATCGCCAAAGGTTCTCCTTGTGGCAGTTGATGACCGGCGGACGCAGAGCTTCATCGGTTTCCGCGCTGGCGGCTGTCAGGTACGCCTGACGCTCCGGTGGCCGATACTCATATAGAAACGAGAACGGGAGGTCCAAGCGATCTCGGCCAAGGGTTTCCGCGCTTACGCGCCAAACTTCTTCTTCGGTTCGCGCTCCCGCTGTTCGCGACGCCAAATCGCGTAGAACCTGCCGGCGTCGATCTTCGACCACCCGTTCAGTCGTCTCGAGCGCCGAGTTCAACACCCCGCCGATGCGGCCGTTGTCATCCCAAATCGGACTGGCAGAATATACGAAGTAGACCTCTTCGAGATAGTTGTTGCGGGTAAGAGGGACTAGCACATCGGACAGAAAGTTGGCTGCCTGACCCCGAGTCATCACGGACTCGTACATCGGCCCGATGATATCCCATGCCTCGGGATATACCTCGCGGGCGCCGCGACCCAGCGCCCACGGGTGCCTTGTTCCTGCTATCGGCCCGTAGGCTTCGTTGTACAACAGAACGTAATCCGGACCCCAGCAGATGGCCATCGGATAGCCAGATCCAAGCACGACACGCACGATGGTTCGCAAAGCTTGCGGCCACTTTTCCAGCGGGCCGAGCGGCGTAGCCGACCAGTCGAGCTCGCGCATACGCGTGGCAATCTCACCGTCGCCGGCGAACACTGACTCGATCAACTCTCTTTTGCTAGACTCCATTTCAAGATCCTTCGACTCGGCAGCGGCGCCGATAGAGGTTGCGGACGATCGCCGCAGCGGCGGGTTTCTCGTCGTCAGGGCTGAACAAGCGCCAGCCTTTATTCTGCCAGAAGAAACGAGACCAAGCAGAACTCCAATTCAAGTGCGATCCGCTCGGCGACTGCTTCGACGGGTTTCTTCCGCTCTTCAGAACGTAAACCGGCCGACCAGTTGAATCTGGCGCGCGGTGCCCGCGGTGGTCAGAATTTGACCTGCGTTATCGGCGAAATTACCCGCCGCATCCTTGAAGACGGCGTCCCCGTTGCCTCCCAGGGCAAGAGGACTTTGTGTATTGCTCGGAACGCCGAAATTCGGATGGTTGAACAGGTTATAAGCTTCCACGCCAAGCGTAATCTTCCGTCGTTCCGTGATCGCAAAATCTTTGTGCAGCGCTTCGTCAAGTTGCGCGAACGCCGGCCCCCGCAGGATATTTCGTCCGGCATTGCCAAACTGACCGGCCGGCGGTACCGCAAAAGCACTTAGATTGAACCAGCATGACACAGTACCCACTCTGTCCCCATTCGGACAGACACCCGCGTCAGGGTTGCCAACCAGGTCCGGACGTTCCGCAGTAAGCAGCGATTGCACATCGGCATTGTCGAAGGCGAGCACGGGGGTAAATGGGAGGCCGCTGTGAACACTCGCAACACCCGAAACCTGCCAGCCACCCAGGAGACGTCCGCGTCCAGGCAGCTCGTAAACGACATTTGCCACGAAATTATTCCGAACGTCAAAATCTGACGGGCCTCGGCTTCCCTTGCGATCGAAGGTGTTCTGAGATGCGGGGGGATCGTTCACAGACTCCACAGAGAAATCCACCGAAGCATCATCCACGGAGTGGGCTAACGTATACGACGCCTGCCAGAAAAGGTTATGTCTATAGCGTTTCGAAACGGACACCTGAAAGGAATTGTAGAAGGATTGCCCGTCGGTCAAATCCGTTAGTAGGGGTGACGCCAGGTTCGGATTGTAGCGATGGCCTAACGCCGGCTCAAAGGGGTTCTCCTCGCCCTCGCGGGTCAGGTGATTGCCGCGCGTGCCAAAGTATCCTGCGCTGAGGATCAAGCCCCGCGCGAGTTCGCGTTCCACGTTGAGGTTATACTGCAGCGCGTATGGGAACTTCGGGTAGTAGGTTATCGCGAAAACGTCGAGCGGCTGGGTCAGGGCAGCTTTCTGTGGGTTTAGAAATTGAGGGAAAACGAATTCCTCCAGACCGAAGAAAGGCGGTAGAAACCGGTCGGCACCGAACAGGAATGCCGGGAGATTGTCGCGGTAGATGCCGAATCCGCTCCGCACCACAGTTTTCCCGTCGCCGAAGACGTTCCATGCAAAGCCGGCCTGGGGCGACAGAAGATCTAGCGGCGTCTGGGCAAATATCTTGCCGACGGTTGGCGCGGAATCCGTAGCCGGGTTTGGAAGAGCTGAGAGACGCCCGTTCACCTCGGTCGGATTGGAGTAGAAATCGTAGCGCAACCCCACATTCACGGTTAAATGGCTATTCACGCGCACGAAGTCCTGGGCAAAACCAGACGCGACAGATTCACGATATCCGCGATCAGAATCGGCGTTGGAGGGATTGACCCCCACGTAGGACAGAGGCAAACCTTGAAGGAAGAATTCGAGAGCAGGGTTGTCGCTGGATGCCTGAAACCCGTAGGGGGTCAGGTCCTGGAAGGTATACAATCCGTTCGCAACGAAATCCAGCGCCCCGTTGATTTGGAGCCTTCGGAACTCCACGCCGAATTTCAAGGTGTGACGACCGATGGTACGCGACAGTTGGTCCTGGACCTGATAAACGGTCGAAAAATCGCCCAAAGGAAAAAAAGGGCTGTTACCTAGTAGGCTCATACCCGCAATATCGATCATTCCGAACGGTTGGCCGGGAACCAAAGAAGTAGACAGACCCGGATGCGTATTATCGACCGAAGAAGATGCAGTTGTCCGGTTGACACCGAAGCGCAACTCGTTGATCCAATCATGTCCGAAGATCGTGCGGTCCTGAACAGTGCCATACTGATTCCGCGCCAGGTGAAATGCCGGGAATCCCGGCGCATAGGTGCCCGGCGGCGTCCCGACATATGGAACCAGAGCCGAACTGTCATCCATGGTGTAGCGCGCCAATAGCGAATGGGTGCTGGAAAAGTTTTGGTCGATGCGAACCATACCGTGGTCCTCACGAGTTGTGCCTTTGTTAGCGGTGATCAGTTCGCCGGTTCCGTCCCCATTGTCCGGTCCGTTCGAAGGAGGCAGCAAATTGAGAAACGGTTGTATCAGAGGATTAATCGGGATGGCGACACATCCGCTTGGAGTGGCGTTCGTGCAGGCGGACGGATTATCCGCGGATGGCAGCAGTCCCTGATGGGCGAGGGCGTCGGGAACCGTGGCGATTGCCGTGGATGCCTGCACCTCGCGAAATCCTTCGTAATTCACAAAGAAGAACGTGCGGCCACGTTTTAGTGGCCCTCCGATTCCGGCGCCGAACTGATTGCGGACCAAATGCGGGATCGGACTGCTGGCCAAATCGAAGTAGTTCTTAGCGTCGAGAGACGCACCACGATACAATTCCCACAAAGATCCGTGGAATTGGTTACTTCCTGACTTGGTTGTCACCTCGATGACAGCGCTACCATGCCCGGCGTACTCCGCGTTGAAGGTTTGGGTCAGAACACTGACCTCCGCCAACTCATTCAAACCGAGAAAAAAACCGGAAGCGCCCGCCGGCGAATAGCCCCAGACCGGATCGGTCGCATCCATACCGTCGATCAGAACATTTGTCATACTCGGACGTATGCCGTTGATTGCCACTTGCCCGGACTTACCGCTCGAAAGCAACGAAGGAGCACTGCTGGGGTTAGGAGCGACCCCGGGCTCAAGCGTGACCGCGCTAAAAAGATCGCGGTTGTCGAGAGGTAGTTCCGTCAGGCTCTGCTCGGGAAGCAGTCCCTCGATAGTCGATGTCGTGTTATCAATGGCGGCGGCGCTCGCGTTGACCGTGGTTTCCTGCGAAAGGTCGCCGATCGCGAGCTGCGAATTGATGGTCACCTCGGCAGCCGAATTGAGCTCAATTCCTTCGCGAGTCTGTGATTGAAATCCTGGTTTCTCAATTCGAAGAGAATACTTTCCAGTGGGCAAGCCGGCGAAGCGGTATTCGCCGGCCGTGTCAGTCAGAGCGCTCCGTTTCAACCCGGTGCCTTGGCTGACAATCGTAATGCTGACTTCGGGGACAACAGCGCCACTTGGGTCGGTGATGGTGCCGGAAACAGTCGCAAGCTGGGTTTGCGCCCACGCAGCAACTGATAAGACTGTCGCCAACGCTCCTGACAGTATCCAACATCGGTAGGAGGCGCTCTTCGCTCCTGAAGTAAACCCAACGGTGTTGGTGACCTGGGCGCGCCTTACGATCAACTGAGTTTCGTTTTTCGTCATGACGCCCCCGATCTGGACAAACCCCTACCCCAGACCTGGCACCCGACGTAACGGGAGTTTATATTGACTGCCGATTTTTAGGCAACCCTAAATGGCCGACATCCGCGTTCCGCCAGCGTTAGACTCACCTGTTCTGATAAACCGACTACGACGAGCACGTTCGGCTCGCGGGCAGCGGCGGACACCGCTTTCAATAGGACGAGGTCCGAAACATTGAAGTGGCCAAAAAGTGGCCGATTGCAGCTCCATTTTGTGTCCGATCGACGCGAGAATCAATCTGCTTCGTTGGCCAACGGAACTCCCTGGCGCATTATCGGCAGGGTCTTATGGTGGACCGGAAAAGCCAGATAACCTTCCGCCAGGCTCGTCAAAAACTTCAAATTGCCCAAGCATTTGTATCCGCGTACCTGCCTTGATTTTGATGTCGCCTTGCTGTAGTTTTTGTCAGCGAAGGCGATAGTCTTGGGGGTTATTTGGGTCCCTTGGGATTGGGCTATGCCAAATAACGGAACGCCATTTCCGTACCCCTTGGCGATACTAGCGGATGTTGCCACTCTTCCCTCGGAGCCTGCCCACACCCTTGCTCGACGCCATGTGGCTGGCTGTAATTTCTCTGCGAGGTACGGCGCGCTCGACTTATCCACCACTGCTCCTTCAGGGATACGACCATGCGGGTCTTGATCGTCGATGATCACGAGGCAGTGCGTCACGGACTTCGCTCCCTATTGTCTTCTCGCTCTGATTGGGCGATTTGCGGCGAGGCTGTTGACGGCATCGAGGCAGTCGAGAAGACTCAGTCGCTTCAGCCCGACGTTGTGCTGATGGACATTTCGATGCCCCGCATGGATGGCTTGGAGGCAACTCGCAACATCCTGAGAGAGTTTCCCCAATGCAAAGTCGTCATCATCACCCAAAATGATCCCTCTGTCGCTCGGCGTCAGGCTGCCGCAGTTGGTGCCAAGGCTTTTATTACAAAGTCTCAACTCTCGCGAGACCTGCTGATTACGGTGGAACAAGTCGCTCAGAAGAGAGACTCCGACCTGAACTCGGCAGTTCAAGCGACCAATACCCCATGGACTGAGGAGTTCCCGGCAGGCGGGGGGGTGGTTGGTCAACTCGTACGCGATCTTGATTGGTCGAAGACGCCCTTAGGGCCGGTCCACGCTTGGCCTCAGAGTTTGAAAACAGTGGTTCGCGTGCTACTCACTTCCCGGTTCGCAATGTGGATGGGATGGGGGCCCGACCTGACATTTTTTTACAACGACGCCTACGCACGAATGACTCTGGGCAAGAAGCACCCTTGGGCACTGGGCAGGCCCTCCCGCGAGGTCTGGGCAGAGATCTGGGACGATATCGGACCTCGAATTCAAAGAGTTCTGGAGACAGGCGAATCTACATGGGATGAGGCACTCTTGCTGTTCTTAGAGCGGAGTGGATATCGTGAAGAAACCTATCACACGTTTTCATATAGCCCCTTGGCTGGCGATGATGGCAGAGTCGCTGGTCATCTTTGTGTGGTCACCGAAGAAACGGATCGCGTCATCGGTGAACGGCGCCTGAAAACGCTGCGTTCGCTTGCAACGGAACTGAACGAGACCATTACCGAAGATCAAGTGTGTGCGTCCATTGTCCGCTCCCTCAGCGAGAATCAAAAGGATCTGCCATTTTCTCTCACTTACCTGTTCACCAGCGATGGGAAGCAAGCCTACCTCGCCTGCCGAACGGGAATAGAGCAGGG